>MDSW01093881.1_pt1 | contig 11035 bp, 14 predicted proteins | sample 811171 | NCBI WGS metagenome assembly MDSW01 (sample SAMN05326641, study PRJNA326480) | marine metagenome | isolation source: seawater | place: Atlantic Ocean: North West | collected 2012 | reverse complement strand
TATCAAAAGGTTTTTCTTTTAATCCATAAAAAGGAAATTCTATTCCTTTAAATTTACTCATCAATAGTTCTCAAGTTCTCCCCAACTAGGGCCTAATTCAAAATCCATTCCAATGGGGCAATCTGGAATAGAACAGCCTCTATCTTTTTGAATAAACTCTCTGACTTTAATAATGTAATCATCTACCAATTCTTCTTTTACTTCTGCCACGATAGAATCATGAACAACGGTAAAAGGAATGATTTGGTTTCCAATATTTTCTTGTTTAATCCAATCAGTTAATTCAATTAACCCAAGTAAATTAATATCGGAAGCAACACTTTGAACTAAAAAATTAACTCCAGACCTAATTGCGTGTTTGGCTACTCCTTGATTAGTAGATTTAGCTTCCGGTAGTCGCCTCTTTCTTCCAAAGAAACTGTAAATATATGCGTTATTCTCAATAAAGGTATTACTACTATCAATAAATCTTTTTAGTTCTCTAGCTTCTTTAAAGTATTTGTTAATGAAAAGTCTTGCTTCTGCTGTTTGAACTTCCGCAGTTTCTGCAATTTTAGCGGGGCCTGCTTGATACATAATACCAAAAGTAATAGCTTTAGCATGTTGTCTTTTATCTGGAAAAGAAGATTTTACTTGATCAATTTCACAAGGTAAATTAAATATTTGTTTCGCTACGTAAGAATGAAAATCAAGTCTATCAATAAACGCTTTTTGCAGGAATCTATCTCCACTTAGAGCAGCTGCATAGTACACCTCTGCTGTGCCTAAGTCTCCTTGCACAATTGTGAAACCCGGTCTGGCTTTAAACATCTTCTTAATATCTTTATTATCACGCGGAATATTTTGATAGTTTAGTACCCCAGAACTAGATAGCCTACCACTAGTAGTACCTTGAATATTAAAACCGCTTCTGAGTCTTTCGTCCTTATCAATACCTTTTAAGATATTAGCAATGTAAGTTCCCCGTAACTTATTCTTTTCACGAAGGTCTAATACTGCTTCTGCTAGTGGATGTTTTAGCTCTTGTAAAACTTCTTTATCAACAGACCAAGCACCTGTGGCTGTTTTCTTTGTTGGTTTTAGTTTTAAGATTGTAAAAAATAACTCTCTTAATTGAGCAGTGCTGTTCGGATTAAATGTTTTTTCATAGATTCTTTCAAACCTTTGTACTGCGTCATTCAAGAATATTTCGTTTTGACATTCTTCAATATCAATAGCATAGTTTTCATCTAAAGATTGTAAAGCAGTTACATCAATAGGTCCGCCGTTATTTTCCAACAGCATTAGAGATTTAGTTGCAGGAACTAAGATTTCATTATATAGCCTATTAAACCTTTGATTATTTTCAACCAATGGTTTAAATTTTTCGTATAACTGAAAAGTTGCGTCTGCATCTTTACAAGCATAAGGCCCTAAGATATCTTGAGGCAACATTCCATAATTGAAATCTTCTAATTTTATTTTGTTTTTACGAGCAAAAGTTTTCTTATATTCATCTAGTTCTCGTTCGTAATCACCAAGATCAGTAAACCTTAGTGCCAAAGGTTTGAGTCCGTGTGTGCCCACAGCTTCTTCTAAACAATAATGAAGAAGCATAGTGTCATCAAAGCTAGGGAACTCAAATCCGTATTCATACATCAAAAATCCCATATCGAATTTAGCATTATGAAATACACAATGTGTGTTTCTAAATATTTCGTGAAGCTCACACTCATCTGTATCTTCGTTATACGTTGCTTCTATGACATCACTTAATACATAAATACCTTCGTTTGATTGTGTGCTCAAAGCAATACCCAAAACATGTCCCGTTCTAGGAGACAAACTAGTTGTTTCAATGTCTACAACAATAGTGTCTGCTGCTCTAAGTTTAGGTAAATAATTATCCCAATCATTTTCTGTTTCAATAATTCTATAATCTTTATCCACTGTTTTACCAAAATCTTCGTCAGACAAAATCTCTGGAATTTTGTTAAAAGCTTTAATAATCTCGTCTTCATATTGTGGTTTAAACACAATTAGATTTGGATGCATAATAGGTAAATATTTCTTTTCAATATGAACACCATTATACTTAGTGATGCCCGTCATCCCTGCTGTATACTTTAGGGATTCAGCACCGATAGGACAAACTAATTTATAGTCGTCTAAAATACTGATATCCATATCAATATCTTTTTTAAGAATCTTTTCTTTGTTATCTGAACACAGAAAATGTATATCATAGTCATCTACTGACTCTGGAATATACTTTTGAATTACTGATTCAGGCGATTTTTCCGCTTTTGAAGCGAATACAAAACAAGTTTGTGTCATTGTATCTCCTCTAATAAAAATTTAATCTCTGTTTGTAATAAGTCCCCAGGGTCTTTTCCATAAGGTAAGTCAATAATTTTAGATTGAATATCTACTTTTTCAACTAGCCCTTGTATTCTTTTTGCAGCTCTACGACCTGCATCATCTCCGTCCATCAAAATACTTACCTTAATTACCCCTAGTTTTTCTAATAAATCTACTTTTTTAGTGTTGAAATTCGCTGTTCCAAAAATACAAACAGCATTTTCATAACCTAAGTTCCACATATTAATTACGTCAAATAATCCTTCTACTAAAATAAGGTGCTTTTTATCTTTTACTTTATCAATAGGAAATAAAACATCTGATATTTGAGCGTTAGTAGGCTGACGATAATATTTAGGTTTATCATTGTTAAACCTATTTCTTCCTTCTATGAATCTTAGTTTACCAAATTGTGTTATCGGTATGCAAATATAATCTTCAAGACCATACTCTGAAGTATAAAACGCATCAAAAAATTTTAGAGTTTCTGGTGATATATTCCTAAAAGGTTCATATGCCGCTCTATAATTTTTAGGCATAGCAAAACTGCCATATTCAATTTTTTGATTTAATTTTTCTCTTAACTTTCTAATTTTATACGGTTGTTTACTTTCTAAAGGTAACTTTGTCACTATACCAATAGAAGATAGAAACTTAGACGACCCACCCGAAAAATCACAAACCCAACAATGAAATATATTACTGTCCAAATTATATTGCAAACTGGGGTTGGTATCGTCATGTAGTCCACTAGTACATCTTATTAATAATTCTGATGGATTATTAGTTTTTTTATAGTAAATTCCTTTTTTATCTAATACTTCGATTAAGTCCATTAATTTTATCCTTCTAGTATAGCTTTAGTAAATTCAAATAATGCTAAATCTTTATCGTTAAAAAACCTAAAAGTTATTCCTTTGTATTTATCAGGAAAGTAACCTACACTCCATGTAGATGTACATTCATTACGACAAACTTTTAATAGCTGTATCATATTTGGATGTTCTTTGTCTATATAATTAGTTTCTACAATCTTTCCATGCTTTTGCCCTGATAGATACCCTGGTTCTAGTTCACTATGAAAAGACGAATACCATGCGCTCATTATAAATCTTTTCCTGTTTCTTTATCACCAAACATTGCTGCGTGGTGTGGTCGCTCATTACTTAATTCACTTTGGTTAGGATCAATTTTTACGCACTCCCAATCCATATAAACATCAAAACTCATGTGTTTACCATTTCTCATCTTGGTTGTATGAATTGTAATCTTGTTAGATTGTTCTCTATCTTCTCCTTGCTCTGCAGGAAAAAAGTTAAAACTTCTATCTGCTGAATCAAGAATACCTTTTGCAAAACGTGCTTCTCCTGTTGCATCAATTTGATAAGGACTTAAAACTGTTAAGTCATATTTTCTACTAACTCCTTTAAGAGCTTCTGCTAATACGATTTGAGTTTTCCAGTCTTTGGAGTCTTCATGTTTAATAATATTAATGTAGTCCACAATAGCCATATTAAATTTAGGATATTTGTTTTCAAACATATTACAATAATGATCAATTCTATTTAAAGTTAAAGATTCGTCATCAATAATAAACAACCTGTTTTCTTTTAGGGCAGGTTTTTCTATTTTTAAGTAGTGTTCAAATTTTTGAAAATCTTTGTCTTTTAATAAAGACTTATACTGATCATTTAGTTCTGCATTAGGTTTATAAAAAGTATCTATTTTAGATTTTGCAATAGACATTTTTTCTGATTCAGTAAGTTGATTCCTAAATATGTTTAGAAAAGGTACGCCACTAGTTATACTTACAATTCTATCGTAAACTTCTTTATATCTCATTTCAATAGTAAAGAAAGCCACAGTATTACCTTGTAAAAATCTATTAACAGCCATATTTACGCTTATAATTGACTTTCCACTACCTCTTCTGCCTCCAAGCATAACTAGTTCTTGAGAAGCAAAACCGCCATTAACTGCATCATACTCTGCACTTAATCCAGAAGGATATATCACAAAGTCTGAATCATCAGGAAATAATTCTAATTCTGCTACATCATATAGTTCATCAGATACAGGAATAGCTTTGTTTAAATTTAATAAATGTCCTTGAAATTTATCTACTATTTCTACTTTTTCTAAATCATCTAAATCGTCAATAAATTTGTCCAAAAATCCGATTGTTTCTTCTCGGATATAAAAATCTTGTAATTGAGATACCAAAAATTCATCAGCAATGTCTTTGTTGATGTTTTCTTCGTCATATATTTCTGTCTCTAAATACTCTTGTGTAGAAACATCTTTCTTTAAAACTAAAAACTCTTCTAAAGAAGGAATTCTCATGTTAGCTTTATAGAAATTTTGCACTTTGTTATATACAATAGAGTTAGCACCTCCAAAATATGCAGGCACTAACTTTGAATATAAATCGTGATTTTGTGTTTCTAATAATCTTCTAAGAGTTACTTTTTGTAAATCTAAACTCATATTGTACTTCTTACTGGGTATAGGTTATGCCTAAGTTCCGTTCTAAAATGCCCATAGTCTCCTTCGACATACACGCTATAATATTCTCTTCCTGTTTCTTCAATTATTGTTTCTGCTTTATTAATAGCCTCTTTAATAGCCATTTCTTTCCACTCTTGACCATCATCATACTCCCAATAAATATTCCAATGAACGTCTTCTCTTCCTTCATAGTCTTCACCCCATTTTTTGCGAGCTTCTTTTAGTCCATGAAGTTCAACATACTTTCTTCTACGAGGCTCTCTATGATAATCAATCCAATCTTCATCATATACTGTTTTAACTTTAGCAAAACTATTTATTCCGGGCACAAAAACTTTATCGCCTTTTGCAAATTTTACTTCTAAGTCTTGTACAACATGGTCTACAGTAGCTTGTCCAGTCTTTTTTCTTGCTCGAATAGGAATACCTTTTTCGATTAATACTGCTTTGATTCTTTGAGGGGTTAGATATAATTGTTTTGCGATAGCGCTCTGGCTTTCTCCGTCTTGATAAGACTTAACTATATTTTCTTTTTCACCCTCAGTTAGGACTTTAGCCCTAGCTTTCTTCTTTAGTTCTGCTTGTCTTTCTTCTTTATCTTTAAAGTCTTGAATAATAGTATCAAGACGTTTTGTGTTATAAGCAATACCTAGATGTTCACAGATAGATTTTTTAGTCTTACCTGCTTTTTGCATCCAGATAGCTTGTCTAATTTTTGTTTCAGAAATGTCTGTTGTTTTTGCCATTCTATCCTCTTATTTTCTTTATTATAACATGGAGAACAATACTTGTCAAATTAAATATTGTTTACTCTTCACCAATGGCGTATCGCGTTCGCTATGATAGCCATGCAAGTAACTATATGAAGCACGATCCAGAAAGTCCTAAGAATTAGGGCTTGTTTTACGTTTTTTTGTTTAATGGGCAAGAATTTAGGCTCATCATCATCTGTGATTCCGATTGGCATACCTACTACTCTTGCCCACATTTTTAAGAATTGTCTTTGGCCGCTCATAGACTTTTGCAAACTAATTCTTCGCCTGCCATTTCTTCTTCTTTTTTAATAAACTTGTAGAATCTTGCAATAGCATACTCTTTGTTTTTTGCCTCTACGTCAAAGTCTGCGTATTCTAACATAGGAGTGGCTAGTGCCATCAATTCTTCGTCATAGTAAATATCAGAGTGTGCATTTACTTTCATCCAATATCCTTCATCTTCAATAGGGAAAGATTGAGATTTATGAAAGAGTGGTCGTCTACCTTTCCAAGTTTTTACTGCCTCTTTGAAAAAATCATCGTTTACAGTAATATGTCTAACTTCGTCCCTAATTTTTCTGTTGACGAGTTTGCCTTCGGAGTTTTTGACTTTTTCTGTGTCTCGCATCCTGTGGCACGCGTAGTGGTGGATGTCGAGTGTGCATTTGATTGGAATTCTTTGTGCAAGTTCGAGCGTGTGTTCAATGTCGTATCCGTTGGGCTTATCTTCATTCTCAACCGATAAAGCCTTTTGAGCGTAGTCTGATAAGTATTGGAAATTGCTTGCAAATCTCTTAATTCCATCAATGTGTTTTCCTCCATATAATCCTTGCAAATGAATATTAACAGAAAAATCTTCTGCGGGGATACCCATACCTTTACCAATTAGGCAATGATATTCAATATCTTCAATTGCTTTTTTAACTACTTCTTTATCTCTACTACCTAATACAGTATACTGTCCTGGGTGCATAGAAAGTCTAATTTCATTTTCTATAGCAACTTTACCGGCAATTTTTAGTTTTTCAATCAACAACCCAATAAATCCATCATAGAATTCTTGTGCTTCTGGTAATGTATATACCGGAAACATTTCAGAAGTCATACGATAACATCTAAAGTTTTTTGGTTGTGTCGCTAAATACTCCATTATCCAACGTAGTTTATCTACGTTTCGAGTAGCAGCTGTTCTAGCTCTAGAATTATCTTTTAAGAAGTATGTTTTTGTTGTAGTGTTAGCATTAAATTTTGTCGCTAAGTCTCTGTCATGAAACTGACAACATAAACCTAGTCGCCAGTCTTTACTTGTTTTGTTAAAATATTGTTCCATATTCACTCCATAAAAAAAGTCTCAGGTTGTATTTTAACAAACCTAAGACTTTTTGTAAATAATTAATTGAAAATATTTAGTGGGTTATCAGATGATCGTCCGTAAAATACATATCGTTTACGGCATCTCTAACTAGCCCGTGATGCGTATATACCAATGTAAATGTTTCATGAAATAATGGATCACTTCTAAATAGCTTCTCTAATTTAAAACTAGACCTATAACATAACTGTAGGTCCCCGTACTCTTCAGAGTTAGGGATTACTGTTGGAAAAAACTTTTCAATCAAATGGTGAATATATAAAGTTTTTTCTTTTTCTTCTAGTCCTAAAATACTGTCAAGGACTGAATCTTCTAATTCGTATAAATTTAGTTCTTCATCCATAAATGTAGGAAGTTACAGAGTAAAAACTCTGTAACTTCACGCTATCTAATATAGCTCTCCTATATTAGTCTTCAGCACCCTTTGGAGTGTAGTCGGCACAAGCTAGACCACGGCGGGTAAGAACAGTCTTAACTCCGCGAACTGTCTTGCCGAAAGCTTCTGCAAGCTCTTCAACAGACTGGTCGAGCATGTCTTCGATACCTTCGTAAGGATCAGACTTAGTAGCCTTCTTCTCACGCTGCTCTGCCTTAAGCCCCATGCTGAGAAGCTTACCGCGAACTGAATTAACAGTCTTACCAACAGCTTCGGCAATGTCCTCAAGGAACGCACCGTCTTCAACCATAGAAGAAATTTGACCCTCTTCTTCAGCTGTGTAGCTTTTTGGTGTAACCTTCTTTTCCGCAGGCTTAATGTGGGAGGTCATCTCTAGTGAGAGAGCCTTACCATTAATCTGGCGTGAAGTGAATTGACCGTCAGCAAAAGTTGCTGCGATTTCGTCAGCTGTGTGAACACCGCTGTTGTCCTCAAGGAACTTAGCAAGAGCCTCTGTCTCATCTGCTGAGAATACAGGAGCTGCTCCTGGCTTCTTGGGAACATCATAGCCTAGCTTACGTAGCTTGGCCGTTACTGAACGACGTGGAAACTCGAACTCATCGACGAGCGACTCGATAATGTCTTCTGTGACACCACTAGCAGCTACGTCATTCATACGTGCAACCATGTCTTCTGTATATTCAAACTTACTCATTTATTTTTCCCCTTCATTTAAAGTTTAATTGTTACAAGAGATTTTCATCTCTCTGTAAGTTATGATTCATTATACGAGAAAAACGTTGATAAAGCAAGATAAAAGTTAATGTATTTTGTGGCAAAGGTCATTTATTTAGTTAACTTTTTTGACGACAGCATCTAAAAGTTTTTTTAGATTTTCTTTTTTGTTAAGATTTACGCCTTCAATTTCTATTTCTAAAATATTTTCTAACTCAATTAACATCATCTTAACTGTTTTATTAGGTTCTTGTTCTTTGTCACTAGGTTTTTCATATATTTTTAGCTGAACTAGTTTGCTAATAACACTTCTATAACCTTTGTTAAATATTGTAGCTAGTTCATGTACATCTTTTAAATCGTCTTCTGTATATAAAAATATTAATTGCTTTTCATCTTGATCTGACCATGCCTTAATACTCATCTATATTCTCCTCAAAATCAAAACATAGCTGTTCTGAATTATATCTATAATATTGCGCTATATTTTCGCTTGCAATTGATAAAAGTTCAATTACTGAATCCACTTCATTTCCTAATAGCGCGTATCCTTTTGTGGTAGGATACCAAAATCCTGTGTCCCCATCCATTTTATATTCTCTAATATGAACATACATAGTTCCTCTAAACTCATTAACAGTAATATTAACTTTATTACCGTTTTTTATGTATGCTGCCCCAATCTCTTCATTCATATTGTAATAACTTCTTTTCTTTCAGCAAAATATCTTAACCACTCATTTGGTTTTGCAATAATATTTAAACTATACCTAACTTCATCGGAATTATTTTCTGCTCCATGATAAACAGTATCAGGATTAAATATAACAGACTGTCCTTTTTCTAAACATATTGTATTTGTTATATTAGTGTTTTTATCTCTAAAATAATATTTAAAATTTTTGTTACTATTAAGAGCCATCCAAATTCTAATTAAATACTCTTCTTTACTACTATTAGTGTTATTATAATCTACGTGCAAGGAAGTTTTTTGATTGGGTTCTTGTTTAAATATTCTAATTCGTGTTGTTTCTAATTTAAAAACATCTACTAAACTTTTTATTGTTTTATGTTCGTATAGTTTAGTAAAAGAGTAGTCTTCTGGCTTTTCGACGGGTTTTGACCTGAGTAAGTCATTAACGTTTCCAGATTCACTTTTTAAAGCAACGCCTGTTATAGCGTTTTTTAAATCATAATCATCGCATTCAAAAAACGATAATTTATCTAAAACAGAAGACCATTCTCCTTTAACTATTGTGTTTGCAACAATAAAATTATTCGTCATCATCCTCTACCACGAAGGTAGGGGTTGCAACTTTAGCAGCAGGACTCATAGCTGCTGTTAGCAGCTCTTCAAAAGATTCTTTGCTCCATCCATTAACTCTTCTAAAGTCATCAGGGGCTTTGCCTTCATCCATCCATGCCTTAAGAGCTTCTACTTGTTCTTCATCCATTTTTAATCTCCTTTAAAATAGATTTTACGGTATTTCCCTCTACTGGTTCATTAATATAATCTTTTCCAAACACCCATAAATTAGGGTTTTTTTCAGTAAGATTTTCTAACCAGTCTATGTATAAATCTTTTACTTCGATTAATCTTCTAGTATAATGAGTATTGACTGTATGAAATACATTACTCCACCAAATTACAGAAGTATCTTTACTTTCCACTTTATTAATAACTTTATTAAAATCTTTTACTATATCGCAGTGTATATATTTGTGATCTAATAACTTATATTTTTGCCAGTGTTCTTCAATTGCTGTGGCACCGCCCCAACGTTCACACTCTATTTCCCAAAGCTTTTCGTAATCATCTTTACCGTATGGGTTATGAGTAGTCTCATTAATAGTATATTTTTTCTTTATATCATACAAAAACTGAGGGTAGTCTTTCCCATCCCACATTTGTATAATCATTGCTTTAAAAGCTAGAGCTTGTTTACTGTAGTCGTAAAATACTACTTTTGTGTTTTCAGTAAACCCGTATGTGTGTAGAAAATAATTAGGTTTAAAACTTGCTGCTACACTATATAATGTTTTTATAGGCTCTTTAATTAAATCTTTATTTCTATTTATGTCTGTATAATTCTCGGTATTCCAAAAAAATACACAGTCAGGCGCATGAGCTAATATTTGATTTATCCAACTTAATTGTTCTTGTAACTCTGATAAACTTTTGTTTGGGTAGGCGTAACTTTTTGATTCCCTGATTTTAGGGTGAAAATTATACACAGTTAACCCGTTCTCTAAACTTTTACTAATAAAATTCCAACCATCCACTATAGGGGTGCAAACTTGAGTTTCTTCTGTAGGAAATAATCCTAAAGGAGTGTAATCATCGTGTATATCTTTTATGTGTCTTCTAGCAGTAGATACCTCAACGTTTTCTTCAAACTTATCTCCATAGTCTGGTTTGTTTAGTTTTTCATAATATTTTAAATTTACCAATAAACATTGTTTATGAAGTCCATAATAACCTTTACCTTCAGACTGCATATTTATTGTCTCTTTATCAATTATATGTCCTGTAATAAAAAAATCTTTTTGTTCTACCCATTTTTCTATAAGTTGAAAAAAACTAATTTCTTTTATAAAGTGCCCAACACATTGAATAACGCAATAATCTTTTTTTTCTTGTACTGCTTTATCTAAAATTTCATTAACAGATTTACCATATAATATTTTACCAAAATATTTAAACCGTGTAAAGAACTCTGTTAATTCTTTAAATTGATCCCCATAATCTTTATTAAAAATAGTGCTTCTATCATCTAAAATACCAACAATATAATTTTTATTAACTCCCATAGGACGCATAACTTTTTTCTACCAATTCTTTATATTCTTTTGTAGGTTTTCCATGAACAATAATATGTATTCTATCTTCTTCTGACTTATTAATATACGCGTGTTTATTACTAACATCTAATAACATTACTATTCCGG
>MDSW01158548.1_pt1 | contig 11036 bp, 13 predicted proteins | sample 811171 | NCBI WGS metagenome assembly MDSW01 (sample SAMN05326641, study PRJNA326480) | marine metagenome | isolation source: seawater | place: Atlantic Ocean: North West | collected 2012 | reverse complement strand
TTATATATATAAAAAAATCATTTTTATTAAGAATGATATTTTGCATATTTTAAGCCTTAATTAATTAGTTTAATTACCCGATACAAGAAAATAAATTTTTCTAATTAATTGAGTATAATAAGATTCATGCCACATTATAAAAACAAAAACTAGAATTGCAAAACAAGGAACCAGTATAGCATATATTATAGCCAATCTTTCCCAATACATGTGCATAAAAATAGCACAAATAAATCCAGCTTTTAACATCATAAATAATAAGATTAAACTCCAACGAGTGAAACCTTGAAATCCATACCAGTCAACCCAGTATGAGAATGCACTAAATACAAAAAGTAGAGTCCATACATAAAAATATATTTTTAGAGGATGTTGTTGAGTGCCTTCAGCCATATATTACCTCACTTACCATAAATAAAAAAATGCAAAAATAAAAACCCATACTAAATCTACAAAGTGCCAGTATAAACCCATTATTTCTATAGCTTCATAATTTGACTTTTGAGAAGTGAAAAATCCACGCCTACCGGTATCAAAATCACCCCTCCATGTCTTTCTTGTCATTATAAAAAGAAAAATAACTCCAATAGTAACATGTGTTCCATGAAAACCGGTGACCATAAAAAATATAGCTCCAAATTGAGGCGCCCCAAAAGGATTTTCCCAAGGACGTACACCTTCCATTATTAATTTAGTCCATTCAAAGGCCTGCATACCAACAAAAGATGCCCCCAAAACTGCAGTTGCTAACATTAATATTGAGCACATTTTTCTATTTTTCTCATAACCATATTTAACTGCAAGTGCCATAGTCCCACTGCTAGTAATTAATATGAAAGTCATGATTGCAATCAAAAGTAGAGGAACATTATAATGGCCAACATGAAGTCCGAACACTTCACTTGCGTTTGGCCATTCTACTTTAGTAGAAAACCTCACAGTCATGTAAGAAATTAAAAATATACTGAATACGAAAGTATCACTAACAAGAAAAATCCACATCATTGCTTTTCCCCAAGGAACACCCTTAAAAGCCTTTTGATCAGATGCCCACTCCTTTAATGCTGATTGCTTTGGGGGAATTACAATCTTAACTGACGAACTTGATTCTTCCATTATCTAACCTTTCATTATGTAAATAACATTAAACCAAACAAAACTATCCATACAATTAGTAAAAAATGCCAATATATTGCACAAAGCTCAGTTGTATGTTTAGACTTAGCAACGACTATTTTACTTGTTACCCACACTTTTTTTATAGTTAAGTACCAATATATTAAACCACCTAAAAGATGCAAACCATGCAAAGCTGTAAATACATAAAAATAAGCATAGGCAGGATTTGAAGAAATATAATATCCCATATTTATAAATTGAAACCAAACAGTAAGTTGACCAACTAAAAAAGCAAGCGACAACCAACCTATAAAAATAAGTCTTTTTTTAACTATATCGAATTGATTATTTTTTGATGCTATTTGAGCACTTATAAAAACTCCACTGCTGACAAACAAAAGTAATGTGTTTAACCACAACAATATGGGTTCTGGCATACTCTTCCAATCAGCATAAACTAATCTGTCTGAGTAAGTAACAATAAATAAACAAAAGAATATAGTGCTTATTACCATGAGATATCTAAGTCCAAATTTTCCAGTGTTTAGATCCAATGTTGCTCCATCATGAGAGTTATCAATTTTTGCCTGTTCTGGGTCCCAAGGTTTTTGAGTCAGAAGCTTAAAAATACTTTGTTTTTTTTTCACGTTCTCTCCGCTTCTGCTTCAGGTACTTGATCAGGAGATATATCTTGAGGAATGTAATCCTCCTTTGCTCCAGGAACATTAAAATCATAAGGCCATCGATAAACAACTGGTAATTCTTTTCCAAAGTTGCCATGTATTGGTGGTTGAACAGGAGTTCTCCATTCTAATGAACAGGCTTTCCAAGGATTCTTTTCAGCCTTTTTACCAAATTTAGCACTTGTGATTATATTATATAAAAACAAGATTTGGGTAAAGCCAACTATAAGAGCAACAACTGTTATAAACTGATTCAAATAATTTGTTGATACTGCCATAAATTCACTGTCATACATTTCATAATATCTTCTAGGAACACCCACAAAACCCAAATAATGCATTGGAAAATATATTGCATATGAACCTAAGAAAGTGACCCAGAAATGAAATTTACCCATTCCTTCATGTAAAAAACGACCTGTTATCAGAGGGAACCAGTGATAAATTGCACCAAACACCACAAGAACTGGAGCAATACCCATAACCATATGAAAATGTGCTACAACGAAATAAGTATCAGACAATGGAACATCTACAATAACATTGCCCAAAAATAATCCTGTAATGCCACCATTTACAAAAGTAACTATGAATCCAAGTGCAAATAACATTGGTATAGTTAAACGTATGTTGCCTCGCCACAAAGTTATAACCCAGTTGTAAACTTTTAATGCCGTAGGAACAGCAATAATTAACGTAGTTGTTGCAAAGAAAAAACCAAACCATGGATTCATTCCTGCTACATACATATGATGTGCCCAAACAATAAAGCTTAAACCTCCTATAATAACAATAGCCCAAACCATCATTCTATAGCCAAATATATTTTTTCTTGCATGAACTGAAATCAAATCAGATACAATTCCAAATGCTGGTAGAGCAACAATATAAACTTCAGGATGACCAAAAAACCAAAATAAATGTTGAAATAATATTGGACTACCACCACTGTATTCAGACTGTTCACCAAATTCTACAATACCTGGCATGAAAAAACTTGTTCCAAGCATATTGTCAAGAGTCATCATTATACAAGCAACAATAAGGGCAGGAAAAGCAAAAAGGGCTAATACAGTTGCAGTAAAAATTCCCCAAACAGTTAGTGGCATACGCATTAAGGTCATACCTCTTGTTCTTGCTTGAAGTATCGTAATTACATAGTTTAATCCTCCCATAGTAAAACCAACAACAAAGATAGACAATGAAACTAACATTAAAATAATTCCCATACCATCACCACCAGGAGTTCCAGAAGTTATTGCTTGAGGAGGGTACAAAGTCCATCCAGCTCCCGTAGGTCCACCAGGCACAAAAAAACTAGCAGCTAAAACCAATACCGCTAAAAAATAAACCCAAAAACTAACCATATTAACATATGGAAAAACCATATCTCTTGCACCAACCATCAAAGGAATTAAAAAGTTACCAAATCCACCAAGGAATAAAGCAGTTAATAAGTAAATAACCATTATCATTCCATGCATAGTTACGAATTGGTAATATTCAGCTGCTCCTAAAAAAGGGAATGCTTCAGGAAATCCTAATTGTAACCTCATCAACCATGATAAAACTAATGCAACTAAACCAATTGCAATAGCGGTTAAAGAATATTGAATTCCAATAACCTTTGCATCTTGACAGAATATCCAACGTGTCCAAAAACTTTTTGCATGATAAAGTTCCTGAGGAGCAACTTCAAGAGCAGGTATATTTTCTCCCTTACCTATAGCAATGTCTTCATAACTATCAGCAGCCATTTATTTATCTCCTTTTTTGTTTAATGCAATTTTAATTAAATCTATTCTATCTATACTTGCCATCATTTCCTTAAAAGTAATTTGTTCACTTAACCATTCATTATATGCTTCTTTTTCATCAACTTGTACTCTACCTCTCATTGCATAGTGTCCTGTGCCACAATATTCCATACATAGTATATCGAAGTTACCTGTTCTAATCGGAGTAAACCAATAATAAGTTACCATTCCAGGAACCATATCCATTTTAGCTCTGAATTGAGGAATATAAAAATCATGCAAAACATCAATTGATCTAAGATTCATTTTTACTGGTTGGTCTATTAGTATGTGCAAATCATCGGCTTGTATTAAAATATCATCTAAACCATTTGGATCATCTAAATTAATTCCAAAAGGATTTTCATCAGTAATATTTCTTAAATCTGTTAAACCCAATATTCCATCTTCACCAGGTAAGCGATAATTCCAATACCATTGTTGACCCATTACTTCTAGATCAATAGCATCATCTGGAACATTTACATATTTGCTCCAAACAGCTAATCCAGGAGCTAACAAAGCACAAACACCAATTGTAGTTAAAATAGTTAAGAGCCACTCTAGTCTTGAATTTTCGGGTTCGTATTCAGCTTTTCTATCTTTTTTATATCTAAATCTCCAAACACAGTAAGCCATAAAAAGACAAACAGCACAAAATACAGCTCCAGTTACCCAAAAAGTTAGGATAATTGTTCCGTCTATATTGCCCCAATTTGACGCTACTTCTGTCCACCACCAAGGTGTCCAAAAATGGAAGGCTACTGAGCCTAGAATAACTAATACTAATACAGATGCTACAATCATAAAATAATCATCATATACATTATAATTAGGCTATCGTAATATTTTTTCTATGATTGTTGTGGCTTAATAATGCGACCTATAGTCTTACTTATAAGTATTAGAAAAAGTAATATATATAATATAATTGATCATTACAGATGGTAGTTGTTGAAAAAATGTTGTTTTAAAGGAGTTTTTATGAGGTATTTATTAGTTTTATTGATTTCTATATTCGTGTCTGGTCATGTTTTAGCTGAAGACACTACTGTTAGGATGTTAAACAAGCTTGAGAAAAGAAGCATGGTTTTTGATCCAGAAATTGTCAGAATAAATGTTGGCGATACAGTTACTTGGGAATCAACAGACAAAGGTCATAATGTAGAGTTTATATCAAAGAATGGTGTTCCTGAAGGCGTTGGTAAATTCAAATCTAAAATAAACAAAGATGCTGAATATACTTTCACTATACCTGGTATCTATGCATATTGGTGTGTGCCTCACAAAACTATGGGCATGATAGGATTTGTTGTAGTTGGAGAAGATTTATCAAACTTAGATTCAATTAAAAAAGTTAAATTTATGGGTAAATCAAAAAAAATTGCTGAGACACTTATTGCGGAAATTGAAGGATAATAGTATGAATTAATAATATGAAATATAAAAAAAATAAAAATTTTATATTTTATATTTTCAATGCTATAATTTTACTTTTACTTTTACTTTTAGCTATCCCAGCTTCTAATTTTTTGAGTAAAATTAATTTTTCTAGTAGTGATTTAGTAAAGAACCAAGTTATTATTAATCCCGAAGCAAAATCTCCGAAAATTTTAGATAGGCAAATTGAGATTAAATTTATTGCAAAGGTTGAAGAATCATTAAATTGGCAATTTAAACCTTTGCAAGACTCAGTTACTGTAAATATAGGTTCTAATAAAACTATTAGCTATGAGGGTACTAACATATCAAACAGCATAGTAACATCTACGGCTGATTTCATTGCAACACCTGAAACAATTTTGCCATATATTATAAAAACAGAGTGTTTTTGTTTTACTCAGCAAACTTTAAAACCTGGAGAAAGCAAGATATTTACTATGGTTTTTTATATAGATCCATCATTAGATTCTGATAAAAATTATGATGAATTAAAAGAACTTGTATTCACATATGAATTTTCAGAATATAAAAGTTAATATTTTATAATATTAATTTATAATGGTGGTGTTTTGGATTATTTAAGTACTAGAAATAATAAAATCAAACTTTCTTTTTTGGATATATTGTTCCAGGGTTTATCTAAGGATGGAGGATTATTCCTACCTCATTCTTGGCCAAAAATTAATTTAGAAGATTTAAAAGGTAAAAATTATCAAGAAATTGCTGAATATGTTATTCAACCTTTTGTTTCGAAAAAAATTTCTAACTTAGAATTAAAAAATATTTTAAAAAAAACTTACGAAGGTTTCGATACAAGCGATGTAGCTTCTTTAATAAATATTAACAAAAATCAGTTTATTCTTGAACTATTTCATGGCCCTACTTTTGCATTCAAAGACTATGCTCTTCAATTTTTAGGCAATCTATTTTCACATTGTTTAAAAAATAGTCAAAAAAAAATAACTGTCTTAGGCGCTACTTCTGGAGATACTGGTTCAGCTGCAATAGAAGCTTTTAAAGGTAAAGAAAATGTAAAAGTATTTATACTTCATCCTTATGGTAGAGTTTCAGCTGTTCAAAGAAAACAGATGACTACAATATTAGATGAAAATATAAACAATATTGCAGTTAAAGGCACTTTTGATGATTGTCAAAAAATCGTAAAAGAACTATTTCTTGACGAAGAGCTTAATAGCAAAACTTCTCTTACTGCTGTAAATTCAATAAATTGGGCTAGATTAATTGCTCAAGTTGTTTATTATTTTTGGACTTTCATTAAATTAGATTATCAAAGTGTGAATTTCATTGTACCATCAGGTAATTTTGGAAATATATTTTCGGCAAGAATAGCGAAATATATGGGGTTACCAATAAACATGTTGCATGTCGTTACAAATGAAAATGATATTTTGCACAGAACCATTAGAGATAATGCAATGAAATTAAATCAGGTTATAGAAACACATAGTCCAAGCATGGATATACAAATTTCTAGTAACTTTGAACGTCAAATATTTGAGAGTTCTGGCAGAGATAGCCATTATGTAAATAAATTTATGTCAGAATTTTATAAAAATCAGCATGAATCTTTAAGCTCAAAGATTATGGAAGATATTCAAAAAAATTATAAAAGTCATTCTGTTGATAACAAAGAAACACTTGAATCAATTAAATTTTTTTACAAAAAATACAATTATTTAGCAGATCCTCATACAGCGACAGGTTTATACGTTTTAAATAAACTTAATTCAAATGAACCTAATGTTAGTCTTGCGTGTGCCCATCCAGCTAAATTTGAAGATGCTATAGAAAAAGCAATACAAAAAAAACCAAATATGCCCCATGAATTAAAAAAAGTTTTTGATAAAGAAGAAAAGATGATTATATTAGATAATGATTCTAACACTATTAAATCTCATATCTATAAAATTATTTAATAAATGACTCAAATAACTACACTTGATAATGGATTGCGTATAGTTACACAAAATATGCCTGGACTTGAAACAGTTTCTATGGGGATTTGGAATTTCGTTGGAGGACGCGATGAAGAAGAAAAAATAAATGGAGTTGCTCATTTGTTAGAGCATATGGCATTCAAAGGCACAAAAACTCGTTCAGCTCTTGATATAGCCGAAACTATTGAAAATGTTGGTGGAGATATTAATGCCTATACCTCTAAAGAGATTACCGCCTATTATGTAAAGTTGATTGCTGAAGATTTAAATCTAGGAACAGAAATACTTACTGACATTTTACAAAATTCGACTTTTGCAGAAGAAGAATTAAATAGAGAAAGAGGGGTTATCATTCAAGAAATAGGGATGTATCTTGATACACCTGATGATATGATATTTGATTATTGGCAATCCAAGGCATATCCCAATCAGCCAATGGGAAGATCTATACTTGGCAAAACAGATATAATTAAAAAAATTTCTAGAGAAGAAGTTAAGCAATTTATGCTTAATAAATATAATCCAAAAAAAATGGTTATAAGTGCAGCTGGAAAAATAGATCATGAACAGTTTGTTGAACAGATTATGAAACTATGTACAAAACTTCCAATGGGAAAAGATATCAATAGAATATCTGCAAATTATGTAGGAGGGGAATATCGCGAAGAAAAAAAACTTGAACAAATACATTTATTAATGGGCTTTAATGGTATTAATTTCTCAAGTGAAGATTATTATTCTTTGTTAGTTTACTCTTCTTTACTAGGTAGCGGAATGTCTTCCAGACTTTTTCAAGAAATAAGAGAAAAAAGAGGTTTAGTTTATGGTATATCTTCATTTAGTTCTTCTTACACTGATACTGGTTCATTTGCCATTTACGCAGGTACAGGAGAAAATCAGATCACTGAATTAATTCCCACTTTATGTGATGAATTGAATAAGAGCATTACCAATATTTCAGATAAAGAAATAGATAGAGGAAAAGCACAGTTAAAATCTAGTTTAATGATGAGTAGAGAAAGTGCATTTAGAAGATGTGAAAGCGCTGCAAGACAACTTCTTGTGTTTAATAGAGTAATTGAGCCAAATGAAATTGTAAAAAAAATCAATCATGTAACAAAAGATACTGTTGAGAAAATTGCAAGATATATTCTATCTACACCTATTACTATTGCAAGTATAGGACCAATCAAAAATTTAGAGACAGTAGATAAAATTCAAAAAAGACTAAACTAACCAAAAATTATTTGTAGTATAATTTTTAATTATTTTTAAAAGCAATATTTCTTACAAATTTAAATAAAAAATATAAACCAAAAATTATTACTAATAAGAAAATATGTGGCAAATATGCTCTAACATCAAATTTTTGCCAATGAAATATATCCATATAAGGGCCTATATAAAATAAAATTGGAGTCCAAGTTAGAATCTTTTCCCATAAATTTGATCCAAAAAATTCAGCCTCTCCAACAGCAAGTGAATAATGACCGAAATTTTTATCATTATACACCTTGATGAGGTAGGTTCCTTTATCAATAAGAAAACTTGTTTTAAATTCCTTATTTGATTCTTTGCCAATTTCTGGTCCCTTCCAGTAATAATCTCTAGCATAAGGTTCATACCAAGCTTCCCATTCAAAATTTTTTCCATCAGCTTTAAAAATTACATTATTGTCTTTTAGTACATCCAATGACAACCATTGATAATTTTCATTAACTTTGGGACTTAATATTCCAGTGTAAAAAAGAAAATCTTCTTGTGATTCTATCAAGTAATAATGCGGTTCTCCAGTCAATTTCCCATAAAATGCTTTAGAAATTTCTGGAAAATTTATTATGTACGGATTATCAATTGTTGGTGTTTCATATATTAATTTTGGCTGATGTGATTCTGCTGAAAATGAAATAAAAACTAGAAAAATTAAAATACGACCCATATACTACTTTAGTATACATAAATTTTAATTATAAGTTAACAAAATATGAAAAATAAAATTGTTTTTAAAACTAAATTTGGATGGATTACAGCGTCTGAACAAAATACGAAAATTTTGGAAGTAAAATTTAAAAAGGAAAAATCTAATGGAAAATCAGCAATATTGAAAAATTTCAAGATTGATATATTGAATTATTTTTCAAAAAAAACAAAAAAAATCAATTACGAAATTTTATTAAATGGAACTATTGCACAAAAAAAAATATGGAAAGAGCTCATGAAAATACCATATGGAAAAACTAAAAGCTATGGAGCGATAGCAAAAAAATTAAAAACATCACCACGATTTGTTGGTAACGTATGTTCAAAAAATAATCATTTGTTAATAATACCTTGTCATAGAGTAATTAGAAACGATGGTAGTTTGGGAGGTTTTTCTGGTGCTGGCGGCATAAAGCTAAAGAAAAAATTATTGATTTTTGAAAATAAAAAATTTTAAGTTTGATATACAAAAAATCAACATATAGAATAACAACATGGAAATAATCATTTTACAGCACATAGAATCTGAAACACCTGGATATATAAAAGATTTAATGATCGCTGACGGTTTTAATTTGACAACTATTGAACTTGATAAAGAAGAAAAAATTCCAAATGATATAAATCAATATGATGGAATGTTTTGTATGGGCGGACCAATGGATACTTGGATGATTCAAAAATATCCATGGATTATAGAAGAAAAACAAAAGATCGAAGAATTTGTGGTCAAATATGAAAAACCATTTTTAGGTTTTTGTCTAGGATGTCAGTTATTAGGAGAAGTAGTTGGAGGAAAAGTTGTAAAATCTACACCGTCTGAAATAGGTATTTTAGATGTTAATATGCTTCAAAGTAAGAAAAATGATTTACTTTTTTCAGATTTTCCAAATACCCTAAAAGCATTACAATGGCATTCTTACGAAGTTGTAGGGCTTGAGGATAATGAAAATATTACTTTATTATGTTCTTCGCCATCCACTAAGTATCAAATTTTTAAATTTAAAAATAATGCATACGGAATTCAATTTCATATTGAGATTAAAAAAAATACAGTTCCTGACTGGGGATGTATTCCAGAATACAAAAATGCTTTAGAAGAAAGTTTGGGCGAGGGTGCTTTAAAAAATTTTGAACAAATGGCTAGTAAAAATATGAAAGATATGAATCATCATGCTACATTATTATATAAGAATTTTTGTAAATTATTGTGATTTATAATTATGCTCTACCAGTAAAAATAGACAAATTTAATGGGTTAATGCCCAACATATTATAAGCCTCTTTCCACTTTCCAGAAACTTGTTCATTAAATAAAAAACTTGAGTCTATTTTTAAATTTGTCCAGCTACTTTGTCTTATTTCATTTTCTAATTGTCCAGGACCCCATCCTGCATAGCCCAAAGCTAGTAGGCTATGTTTTGGTCCTTTATTTGCAATTAGATCATCAAAAAATTCAGCTGTGCTTGTAAGAGCCACTCCTTTACTTATAAATAATGATTCTTTTCTTACTAAATCATCTGAATGAAGTACAAAACCTCTTCCACTTTCTACAGGCCCTCCATATCTAATAAAAATCTTTTTATTATTCATTTTATTAATTCCTAATTGTTCTAATAAATCAGGATACAAATCGTAATCTATTTTTTTGTTGATAATGATGCCCATTGAACCTTCTGGGGAATGAGCACAGATATATATTACCGTTCTATAAAATCGCTCATCTTGAAGAGCAGGCATTGAAACTATTATTTGTCCTGTTAAATCCATTATATTATCTTTATTTATTTTAATTTTATCTTATATTAAATATAAAAACATTTAATCAATTATTATGATAAAATTATACAAATGTTACGATATCCTGTTTTTTATATAATTTTTTTATTTATTTTAAGTTTTAAGTCTGTTTCAGCAATTGAAACAGATTGGAGTAATGGTGTAGAGTCTCAAATTCGACTAATCTCACCATACACTTCTAATAATAATCAAAATCAAATTTTTCTTGGTCTTGAATATAAATTAAAAGAAGGGTGGAAAACATACTGGAGATCATC
>MDSW01153085.1_pt1 | contig 11036 bp, 7 predicted proteins | sample 811171 | NCBI WGS metagenome assembly MDSW01 (sample SAMN05326641, study PRJNA326480) | marine metagenome | isolation source: seawater | place: Atlantic Ocean: North West | collected 2012 | reverse complement strand
CCAATTAATGGAATATTTTTATTTATTGAGTATTTAATAAGGTTTATCTCGTTTTTTCTTCGCTGATCCTTTTTCAAAGGGTCTCCTCCTCCAGATAAAATAATACCATCTGGTTTTATTCTTTTAATATAAGTTATTTGATCTGAATATTTATTTGGAAGTAAAATTGGCATCAATCCAACTTTTTCTAAAAATTTTATAAGATTGACATCTAAATTATCTCTTTCTTCATCAAAAAGGCCAATTTTCTCCATTCTTTGTGCGATAAGTACTTTTTTCATATTGTATTTAATATTCTATTTTTGGGATCAATTATTGCTTTATTTGAATCTTTTAAATTTAAATAAATTTTTTCACCAACACCTATAGCTGCAGTTAAATTTAGTTCTGCACATCTTATCGACATATGTGAATTTACTCCACCATATTTTGTTATAAGCCCTTTAATGTTATAATTGAATATCCAATCATATCCTGGATCTGCACTGTCAATTACAATTATTTTGTCATTTAAATTTAAATCTTTTTCATAATTTTTAATAAAAACTATATTAGCATATATTTTTTTTTCACCTATAAAATTTGGTTCCTCAATTTCTAAGTTAAATAACTTAAAACTATTATTTGAAAAAATTAAATTTGGCATTTCACAGTTTTTTTTTTGTTTGTATTCGTCAAAATTTTTTTTAATTAATTTTTTTACATCTTTTATTGATAATTTTTTATTTAGAAAATTTTCCACATTTTTAATACTTAACATTGATACATCTTGAGAACTAACATTAAATTTTTTAAATTTATTTTTGATTAATTCAAGCGCATCAGACAAATATTTAGTAAAAATAAACTTAGAATATTCTCTTTGTTCAATAGAACCCTTTAAAAAATTTAATATTTCTTGATCGGATCCGTTAAATCCAATTTTTCGCAGTTCATCATAAAATTTTTTTCTAAATATATTAGTTCCTATTATACTATTTTTTTTTATTTTATTTTTTTTTGATATTTTACTTATAAACATCGAAATATTTTCATCATATCTTGTTGAAGTTATGTCATAAGTTCCAGGTCTCAAATGACCATATTTTTTAGATAATATTTTTTTTGAAATTTCATTATTATTGAATTTATTTGTATCAACTTGAAAATTTTTGGATACTGTCTCAATGGAATTAAAAAAATTATTGTATTCTTTTTTAGAAATTTTTTTATTTTCAAGAGCACTTTTTAATACTATTACAGATATAAACGCACATCTTGCAAAGTGAGAGAATATTAAAGTATAAGTGTTTCTACAAATTTGAAGTAATTTTATAATCGAGAATTTTTTAGAGATACTATATTTTAGGTTTATTTTCTCATTTAACTCTATTTTTTTTAAATTTTGAACAAATATATTTTGTGATTTAGAGTTAATAATTTTAAAATTATTTTCGATTATTTTTATTTCGTCTTTATTTATTCCGTTATCTAAATAAATTTTTTTCCATTTATAAAAGTTAAAATCGAGACAATTTGGTATTACTTGAAATTCAATTTTATCATGTTTGCTTGAATCTTTTTTCAAAATTTTAAGGCTAATATTTAGTATTTTTTCTGCCAGTTTTCTCTTAATTTTTGAGGGTATAAATGACTCAAAACTTTTATTTACACATACATATGGTGTACCCCCAAAACTCTCTAGAAGTTTTTTTTTAATTATTTTTCTATATCCGAATTCTTCTCTCTGTTTTGCCCAAACTTTATTTGTAATCAATCTCTCGTATAAAGATAAAGATAATTTATTTGGTTTAAAACCAATTATTTCAGCAGGATTCCAGTCCGGCATGACCCCAAAAATTAAAAAACTTTGATTACTTAAATTAGAACCTAATACATATTTTGAATATTTATTTTCTGCTTTTTGGTAAATTTTGTACAGATAATTAGATGCTTTAATTTTCTTAGCGTCAATAACTAATGGTCTAATTTGAAAAATATAAACTTTGTTGTTTTTATTTATCGCAAACTCAACATCTAAATTATAATTTAATAATAACTCTTCAATTTCTTTAATAGCATTAATTAAATTATAAAAGGATTTATATTTTAATCTTTTAATATTAGCATCTCTTCTAAAATAAAAAGTTTTACTAGTATTAGTATCTCCCTTGGTGATTACCTCTGTATTGTTAGTTTTTTCATAGTTTACAACATACCAAGGACTCCCGGTTTCTTTTGATTTTGTAGTAATTACTCCAACATATTCTGAGTCATTAAATTGTTCTTGAACAAATACCTCATTATTTTCATTTGATTTATAGGAATTAATTACCCTAGAAATTCCATCTATTAATTGTTTTTCACCTTTAATATTTAAAACACTTAAAAATTTTCCAGCATTAGACTTATACGTACTATCTTCTTCTTTGGAGCTGGATCTTACAATTAATGTCTTACTCTTATATTTTTTTTGTATTTTGTTAATTATTTCTTTTTTTTTATTTTTCCAATCATTTAAGCTAAATTGAATTTGATCCAATATAATACTTTTTTTTAATATATTTTTTAGACGTAATAAAGTGCTAGATTTTGAACCTAGTATAAAATTTGAGATATCGTTGTGATTATTTATTTCTGACCAATCACCTTTGCTATCTATAATCTCAGTTTTTGATGTTTTTTGGTTTAAATAATTAAGTAAATCAGAAAGTTTAAGTTTATTAATATACTTATTTTTATCTAACAAAAATTTTTTTAGTTCTGGAATTTTTGTTTTGCTAATTTTAATTAATCCTAATATTTCTGCACTTTTTTTATTTGGTGTTTTATTATAAGCAAAATTGTATTTGTTGTTATCATTAAATATTATTTTCTCTGCTCTTTTTTTATCCAAAAGATCTCTATTTGAAAATCTATTTTTATAATTTTTGTCACAAGCAATAACAAGTTCAGCTTTTGAGTTAAATACTTTGGATAAAATACTCTCACGGAATAAAATATCAGAATATATAATTATCAAATCTTTATTATTTGATAAGCTAGCTTTGGATAAAGAAAAAATTGGACCTGAATTTTTCCAGTCCTTATTGTAATGTATTTTAATATTTGAAAACTCTTTTTTAATTTTCTTATAATTTAAGCCTGAAATGAACTGTATTTCGCAATTATGTTTTTTTAATAAATTTAAAATAAAATTAAGTGTATTTTGGTTTTTGCTAATATTCACTATTGCTGAAGCTTTTTTACCAAAATGAGGTTTACCAGCACCTAATATAATTACTTGTGTTTTGCTCACTAATATTTCTTAATTAAAAAAGACTTATTTGATATTTTTGTAGCACAAATTTTTTCATTTATATTTAAAATCTTCGTTAATAATTCTAATTTACTATTTATTTTTTTAATATTTACTTTTTCAAACTTGTTGTCTTTTTTAAACAAATTTTTTAAGTCATGAAATAAAAGTCGAAACTTAATTGCTCTCCAATTATTTTTTTTATTATCTAGATTTTTACTTATCTCAAACCATTCGTCATTTATTAAGTAGCTCGATAGTTTATCTTTATTTATAAAAAGTTTATGATTTAAAAGTGTATCAACTTTATTATTTATAAATTTTTCTCCAGCAAAGTGTTTCTCAATTAAAATTTTAACTTCTTCTTTATTAGATATTTTTTTTCCTAAATCATTTGCAGTTTTTCCATGACTCATATTATTCTCATCAACAACAAAACTTATTACTGGGATTTTGTATAAAACTGCTTGAAAAGCTGTAGTACATCCATTTTGTATTAATAAATTTGAATTTGACAAAGCGTGATTAAAATTATTATCATTATTTATAATAATATTTTCTCTTTTATCTAAAATATTTTCCCACGTTTTTAATCTCTCTCTAGGATGAGGTCTTACTAAAAAATTAATATGTTTTAACTCCTTAGAAAGATAATTAATTAATTCTTTAAAATAAATAAAGTCTTTTTTATTTTGTTCGGCTATTAGGTTTATTTCATTTTCAAATTCAGGGTATCTATCAAAATATTTTGCTTTATTAAGTTTTTTTATTTTTTGTTCAAAAGTTTCAAATCCATTTATCAATCCAAAATTTAATGAAATTAAAACCTGATTATTTTTACCTTTCAAAATATTTTCCATTTTCCAATAATCTTTAAATACAGGTCTCCATAAATCTGTTCTTGGAGTGCCAGTTTTACAAAATTTGTTATTAAAGTTATTATAAGTTTCAATTAAAGAACTATAGTCATGATTTCCCCAACAAAATATTTTTTCTACATACTTTAGTGATTTTTCTGAAAATCTCGTTTTGCAAAAAGCTTTTAGATTTTCTTTAATTAAACCATTTTCTTCATCAATACTTGTAATTTTTATACCTTGATTAAATAAATTAATATGAAGATCTTGTTTCCTATCGTCATGTACGATTGATTTTGTATGAAATATACCATCTGATAAAAGTTTTTTTTTTGATAAAAACTCAATAGTGTCCATGTTTGTAATAAGAATAGAATTTCCATATGAAGCAGAAATTAAACTCACTAATAAATTTGAATCTAATTCTCTTTTAGTTATTTCACTTAATATATAAACGTTCATTTTATTGAAAAAATTAATTTTTACTTAATTTTTTCACAAGTTTAGAAATCTTTATGTCTTGAGAATTAATATTTTTCATTATTTTTTTAGCTTCATTTGGTGCAAATTTAAAAGCTATCTTTAAAAGATTCATCCAATTTTCGTTGTTTTTTTTTCTAGCAGAACTAATCTGATTTATTATTAAATTATACTTTTTTTTCATGCTCTTTAATCAAAATTTTTAATTCATTAATCGTTAAAAATTTCCCATTTTTTTCGCTCGAATATTCAAAGTTATCTTTTACTTTTGAACACTTATTATATCTAAAAAATTTATTTTGAAGTTTAGTATTTCCTTTTGGTAATATCGCATAAAAATTTCTCAGATCTACTGTACTAAAGCTATCACTTGAGGAAATCATTTGTTCATGAAGCTTTTCTCCTGGTCTAATACCTACAATTTTAATTTTATTTTTTGGATTAATTGCTTTAGCTAAGTCTGTAATTTTAAAACTTTTTAATTTTGGAACAAATATTTCTCCACCTGTTGATTTTTTTAGCAGTCTGTGGACCATATCGGTTGCTTCATGCAATGTGATATTAAATCTAGTCATTCTTGTATCTGTTACAGGAAAAAAACCCTTATTTTTATATTCAGTAAAAATATTGTATACAGAACCTCTGCTGCCAAAAACATTGCCGTACCTTACAACTGAGAAAGTAATATTTTTTTTACCTATAATATTATTTGCTGAAACAAATAATTTATCAGAACATAATTTTGTTGCTCCGTATAAATTTATAGGCGCACAAGCTTTATCTGTAGATAGTGCAATAATTTTTTTTACATTATTATGAACAGAGGCATTTATTATATTTTGAGCACCCAGAATATTTGTTTTAATTGTTTCAAATGGATTGTACTCAGCTGCTGGAACTTGTTTTAATGCAGCAGCATGAATTATATATTCAATATCTTTTGTAGCAAATAACAATCTATCATAATCCCTCACATCACCTAAAAAAAACCTCAAAAAAGGATATTTACTTTTAGGAAACTCTGATTGCATAATTGACTGTTTAAATTCATCTCGACTAAAAATTACCAATCTTTTTATTGTACTTTTTTCCTGAATAATTTTTCTAATAAAAGCTTTTCCAAAGCTTCCTGTTCCACCAGTTATTAAAAAAGAGTTTTTCATTATTAATTAAAATCTATAAATTATTTATATATTATACTTTTAGCTACAAATTTTGCACTTTCAATAGATAATGATGGATAAATTGGAAGAGAAATCTCTCTAGCATAAAAACTTTCAGCGTTAAATAATTCATTCTTTTTTATTTTATATTTTTTTTTATAATAAGGCTGAAGATGAATTGGAATATAATGAACTTGTAAAAATATTTTTTTTTTCATTAAATTTAAAAAAAGTTTTTTTTTATTCAAATGAAATTTATCAAAATTTATTAACAATGGATAAAGATGATAAGAATGAAAATAATTTTTTTCCACATGAGGCACCTGAAACCTATCATCATTTTTAAACATCTTGTTATAAATTTTTGCTATTTCTCTTCTTTTTTTTATAAAAAGGCTTAATTTATTTAATTGTGAAATTCCAAGCGCACAGTGAATATCACTTAACCTTAAGTTAAAACCAGGATTTTCTATTTTATAAATCCAGGGCGCTTTTTTTTGATTTCTTTCAATATAATTATTTCTAATAAGATCTAATTTATTTTTATAAGCAATTTTATTTGTAAGGATTGCTCCGCCTTCTCCTGTGGTTATAGCTTTTACAGGATGAAAACTAAGTGTAACAAAGTCTGCATATTTTATTGCATAACCAATATCATTATTTATTTTTGATCCCATAGCATGGCAACAATCATTTATTAATTTAAATTTATATTTGTTGGCCAAAAATCTTAAACTTTTCCAATCATTAGGATGTCCTGCATAATCTACAGAAATAACAGCAGATATTTTTTTTTTATTTTTTTTCAAGTAATTTTCTAATTTATTTATATCAAGATTATAATTTGTTTTGTTGATATCTATGAACTGTGTTTTGGCTCCAACAAGCTCAATACAATTGGCAGTGGCAACAAAAGATATTGGAGTGGTTACAACAGTATCTTTCTCAGATAAGCCTAAACATTTTAAAACTGATAAAAGTGCTGAACTTCCATTTACAACAGAAGTACAAAATTTTGCTTTAAATTTTTTTTTAAGTTTACTCTCAAACTCAAGAACTTTATCACCTTGTGTCAATTTTCTATACTTCAATACATTGCTTACAGAAGAGATGTCATTATTATCAATGGTATGCAAACCATAATAAATATTTTTCATACTGATACTAATTTATTTTTTATCAAAAACTTTAGGAGTTTATTTCCTTCATTCAAATTAATTTTACATTTTATTGCAATTTGTTCTGTAGGAGTTTTTCCATCACAAAAAGATAAATAATTTAATAAATTTTTAAATTTTTTTGGATGGATAGCACCCCCTAAACTTGGATAAATTTTTCTTTTTCAATAAAACCTATTAGAATTTTATACATTTTTAAGCTATCTTTTAATCCTTTTTCAGTTACTACACTACCCAATTTGTCTAATGAAGTATGATACTCGGGATACTGCGCATATTTTGATCTCATTAATGAAGAAAAATCGAAATCTAAATTAGGGGATGAATATTGTCTCTCATCACTTCCTCTCTCTAGCCAACTAAATACTTTATATTTTACTTTCATTTTTTCCAGAGTTTTAAAAGCAAAAAATTCCGAATTTGAATTTAAAAATTTAGATTTTAAAATTGAAAAATTTTTGCTATCTCCAACACAAACACAATTAAAACCAAATAATAAATTTGATCTTAAATTTTTCAAATTTTTTTTTATATAAGTTAAAGCACCAATGGTTTCAGGTACAAATATTATTCTATAAGAATAATTTGTAGAAATTTTTGATAAATATTCTCCTAAAAATGTTAGCAAAACAATTCCTGATGTTTCATTGTTTGCTAAAGAAGGATGACAAATATTTGTATTAAATATTATTTCTTTTTTTGATTTACCTTTAATATATAATTCTCCATATCTTAAAAAACCATTTTTTAAATTAGTTTTAATAAAAACATTATAACTTTTATCTTTTAGTTTTTTAAATTGATTATAGCTTAAACAAATTCCCCAATCTTGTTTATAATAAGTTGTTCTATAAGGTATTGCATTTGGTTGTTTCTTTAAAAAAAAGAGTTTTTTTTTTAAATCTTTTAATTTAAAATTTTTATTTACACTAATTGAATGTGATACCAAATGTAGATTGTTATCTTCATAGTTTATGATCACATTTTTATTTTTATCAATTACTTTTGCTGAAATTGACTTCCATTCTTTTGGAATTTTCCAATCAAATATTTTTGATCCAGATTTAACACTGACTATTTTAAGTTTTTTTAATTTTTTTTTTATAATTTTGAGAGTTTTTAGAACCTCTAAACTTACAACACTTCTATTGTAAGAATATATTTTATTTGCAAATGATATCATATAATTTTTCTTCATATCATTTTTGAATTGAAATTTTACCGTCAATCACTTTATATATGGTATCACAAAAATTAATTAAATTTGCATTGTGTGAAATCATTATTATTGTCTTATCTTTTTTTAATGACTCAATTAACTTCAAAATTGCTATTTCGTTTTCTTGATCTAAAGAACTTGTTGCCTCATCAAATACAAGTATTTCCGACTGTTTAAATAAAGCTCTAGCTAAAGCAAGTCTTTGTTTTTCTCCTCCAGATATTTGTGAACCATTCTCACCTATATTTGTATCCAACCCTTTGGGTTGATCTTCTAAATATTTATTTAATTTTACTTGATTTATAATTTGTATGATTTTCTTATCTTCATAATCATTTAAATCAGATCCAAAACAAATATTATTTCTTATTGTGTCATTCAACAAAAAAATATCCTGCGGTATATGTGATATTTTTTTGTACCAATTATTTGAATTCAGGTTTTTAATTTCTCCATCTATTTCAATTTTTCCAGATATAGGATTTATCAGACCCATTAAAATATTCAGAAATGTTGATTTTCCTGAACCACTTTCTCCAATTATTCCCACACATTCTCCCCGATTTATCTCTAATGTAACTTCGTCTAATAATTTTTTTTTATTTGGATAATTAAATTTAATATTATTAAATTTAATTTTATTATTAAATTTAAATTCACTCTTGTTATCCTCTCTAAATTTAATTCTTTTGAATTCCCCAGTTATTTTTTCAAATACAGGAAATCCAAATTTAATATTTTGAACAGACTGATAAATTCTATTTATGCTTGGTAATATTCTGTAAAAAGCCCCAAAAAAAACTGTCAAAATAGGGATTACAGAAACCATATTTGAATTACTTATCAAACTAGAGATTATAAAAATTAAAATTATAGTTATAATAATTGTTTCTAAAAAATATCTTGGTAGTTGGGCTAAAATAGAACTATATAAATTATTTATTCCACTTAAATAATTGAATTCATTATATTTATTTCTAAAATATTTCTGTTTCTGACTTAGAACAATTTCTTTATGTCCAAAAAGATTGTATTGCAAATATTCAATCCTATTTTTATCGTTTTCTAATCTTTTGTCGCCCCAAGCTTTAAGTTTTTTACCAAAATATGTAAAATACAATAAACCCGTTGATAGAAAAATAAAAAAGATTATCACTAAAAATTTAAAATTCAGAAAAGAAATAAATATAAGTATTGTAAAAAGAATTATTAATTCTGTAGTAATAACAATTATTGGTAAAATTAAATATTTAACAAATAAAGCTATTTCAGAATACACGTTTCTTAACAACTCAGATGAATTTGATTGTAAATATGTGAGATAATTTTGGTTCTGGTAGAGCTCTAGAAGTTTGTCTGCAAATTTTAATTGAATATCTAGGCTAAATTTAGATTGATAGTAAACTATAAAGTATAAATACAATGTTTTTAAAATATATAAAAAGAGAATAATAAATAATAAATTTGGCGCAAACTTAAAAAAACTTATTTCCCTTATACTGTCTAAAAAAGATGATAAAAAAATTATTTCAACTGACTCATTATTAAGAAGTACAGAAAATATTGGTAAAATAGAAGCTAAACTTAACAACTCTAAAAAAACAGCAAAAGAAATCAATACTATTAAAAATACTAATTTTTTTTTATTTACAAATTGTAATGAAAAAAAAAAGTTATCCATATTTTGATAAAAGTTCTTTCATACTTAAAAATTTTTTTTTGTTTTTTTCTACAATTAGTGTTTTATTGCAAAAATCTTCATAATATAAATTATGATCTATGTTACTTTCACCCCACGCCCCACATCCAAGAGAAAGTGTTGTATTGAGTGAATTATTCTTACTACCACCAGCAGATTTTGAATGAGGTTGATTAACAATTATTCTGGCTACATCTATTTTTTTTGCAGCTGAAGAAATAAATTTTTTATTTTTTGAAAAAATACCACAAGAATGACCCTTTCCTGAATTATTAATTAATTTGTTTGCTAATTCAATACTTTCTTCTGAATTATCAACTTTGATTATCGCACTAATTGGTAAAAGTTTTTCCAATAAAATGTAATGGTTGAAGTTTTTAAAATCAATTTCGTACCCTATAACCTTTACATCATCAGCCTTCACATCTAATTTGTGCAAAATATAATTTGCAGATTTAGCTATAAGCATTGGATTTAATGTACCTCTTTTGAAAAAAATTTGATCTAGTTTTGCTTTTTGCTTTTTATTTAAAATAAATAGACCTTTATCTTTAAATTTTGAAATTACTTTTTTATAAATTTTTTTATCTATTAATATAACGCTGTCAGATGAACAACTTGTTGAATTATCAAAAGATTTGGATTCAATAATTGAATTTGTAGTAAGATTTATATCTGCTGAACTTTCAACTATAATCACTGCATTCCCAGTTCCAAAAACTAAATAAGGTTTTGTAGATTTTTTTACTTTGTTGATTATTTGCTGGTTACCCGTAATAATATTTTTGTCAGTTGAGTTAAACAGGTAAATCAAATTTTCATCACGTAATAAATTTTTGGGTACTATAGAAATTATATCTGGATTAATATTACTATCTAAAATTTTTTTTTTAATATTAGTTATTAAAAAAGATATTGTATTATATGTTCTTATATTAGGACAAATAATTAGTGAATTTTTAAATTTTATTGAATTTATGAAATAATTTAAAGTAGTAGCTATTGGATTTGTTGATGGAGTTGAGCCACAGATAACTCCAACTGGCTTAAGAATCTTATGAATTTTTTTATTTTTTTCAAAATAAGGTTTAAATGTTTTGACGGGTAAAACTTCATTAATTAAATTTAATGTTTTGTTTTTATTTTTCTCTATTTTATCCTCT
>MDSW01121333.1_pt1 | contig 11036 bp, 10 predicted proteins | sample 811171 | NCBI WGS metagenome assembly MDSW01 (sample SAMN05326641, study PRJNA326480) | marine metagenome | isolation source: seawater | place: Atlantic Ocean: North West | collected 2012 | reverse complement strand
TTTAGTTACACCAGATTCTGAAAGAACAATGTGTACATTCTTAGGTACTGCAGGAAAAATTAATGAAAGCGACGTTAGTTCTGATGCAATTAAGAAAAGTGAAATAATTTTTCTTGAAGGTTATCTTTGGGATGAAGGTGAACCTAAAAAAGCATTTGATAAAGCAATTAACAGTGCAAATAAAGTCGCAATGTCGTTATCAGATCAGTTTTGTGTTGATCGACATAAACCTCATTTTTTAGAATTAGTTAAAAACAAATTAGATATAACGTTTGCCAATGAACAAGAAATTACATCCTTGATTGATGCTAAAAATTTTGACGAAGTAATAAATTTTTCTAAACAACTTGGTAAATTAATAGTTCTCACAAGAGGTGAAAAAGGTGCTGTTGCCATTAATGGAGAAGAAATTGTTGAATGTCGAATTAAACAAGGACTCAAAATTGTTGATTTAACTGGAGCAGGTGATCTTTTTGCTGCAGGCTTTTTACATGGGCATGTGAATAATATGTCTTTAAAAGAAAGTCTAGATAAAGGTACTGAAATGTCTTCTAAAGTTATTCAACAAATAGGAGCTAGACTATAAAAGATTATTTTTTCTTTCTTTTAAAACTACCCTTGCCTTTTTTTGGCTTAACAATTCTTGGTTTGTATTTCTTGGATAAAAGATCTTTTGCTATAAAATTTCTTTTTTTCACTAAATTTTATAACCCTCTTTTTTGCTTTTAATAAAATTATTATCATTAAATTTTATAGCTATTTTTTTCCTCAATCTATAAATATGAGTTTCTACTGTATGAGTTTCTAAATCAGAATTATAACCCCACACTTCTTTTTGAAGATTTTCTATATTTTGAGGTTTATCATTTTTTTTTAAAAATAATATTATCTGAACTTCTCTTTCAGTTAATTTTAAACTTTCTTTTTTATCTTTTATCACTCTAGAATTTAGATCTATAGAATAATTATTAATTAATATATCAGATTGTTGAGAGTATTTTTGCTTTAACAAACTAATATTGACTTTTTCAATTATTGAATAAATAGATTGTGGAAATTTATTTAAAATTAATTGATATTTTTCATCTTTAATTTGATTTTGATAATTTGTTAAAATTAAATAATTACCAATAATGTGATTTTTAAAAATAAAGAGCTCATTTTTTTCAGAAAAAGAATGAATCGTAAAATCTAGATTATCCTTTAATTCGTTTAAAATTTTAAATAATTCTGGTAATTTAAATATTAATAGGCTTTGCTTATTCATAAATATATTCAATATGATAATTAAACTTAAAAATAAAGATACTCTAATTGTTAATAAATTTAAACTTAAATGCTGTATAGGAAAAAAAGGAACTACAAAAAACAAATATGAAGGAGATTTTAAAACTCCAAAAGGTATATATAAACTTGGGAGTTTGTTTTGGAGAGCTGACAAGGTTCAGAAACCAAATACAGACTTACATTGTATAAAAATAAAAAAGAATATGGGTTGGTGCAATGATATTAATAGTTTTTATTATAATAAAAAAATCAAAATAAATAAAAATAAAAATATTAAATATGAAAAATTATACAGATCAGACTATAAGTATGACTACTTTATTTTAATCAAATATAATTATAGTAAAACAAAAAAAAATAAAGGAAGTGCTATTTTTATACATCTTTCTAAAAATTACAAACCAACTGCTGGATGTATTGCTCTTAAAAAAAAAGATTTTTTAATTCTTGCAAAAATTGTTAAAAAAAAAAACAAAGATACATATAAGTTAAGTTCTTGCTCCAAATATTTTGGAGCCTATTCTTAAAAAAGTTGATCTAAATTTGATAGCATTTATGTAATCACTCGACATTCCCATGCTAGTATCATCAAATTGAAATTCTTTGGTTATTTTTTGAAGTTCTGAAAAATAGAAATTTGAATCTTGATTTTCAGGCGGAAGACACATTAAACCAACAATGTTCAATTCAATTTTTTTACAATAATTATAAAATTCTTCAAATTTATTTAGTGTTATTCCTGATTTTTGTTCTTCATTGCCCAAATTTATTTGAATAAATAATTTTGGTTTTTTTTCATATTTTTTTTGTTCATCAGAAATTTTTTTAGCTAGTTTGAGATTGTCTAAAGAATGAATGTAATCAAAAAGTTTTACTGCATATTTAACTTTGTTAGTTTGTAGTTTTCCTACCATATGTAAAATTATTTGATTATTTTTTTCTTTAATTTCTGACCATTTATTTACTGCTTCTTGAACTTTATTTTCACCAAAATGTATATGTCCATATTCAATTAGAGGGTTTATATTCTGAATACTAAAAGTCTTTGATACAGCTATAATATTCGGATGGTAATTTAAATTTAAATCAATTAACTTTGTTTTTATTTCATTTTTAATATTTATAAGATTTTGAACAGTTTTATGCATAAAGGTTTTTCAAATTTATATTACTTTATAGATAAATTTGATCCAGTCCATCTAAAGAAAATAAACAAAAATATATCGATAATATACAGAAATTACTCAAAAAAAAATAATGAAAAATTAATAATTACTATAAAAAATTTTTGCAAAAAAAATAATCTAAAATTTTACCTAGCTAACAACATAAAACTTGCTCTAAAATTTCGTTTAGATGGTGTTTATTTACCTTCATTTAACAAGGATCTGAAACATTTAAGTTATAAATTAAAAAAAGATTTTTTAATTATTGGTTCTGCACATAACTTGAAAGAAATTCGAATTAAAGAAAAACAAGATGTTAAAAAGATTTTTATTTCTTCTATATTTAAAAGAGAAAAAAATTATTTAGGTATTTATAAATTTAATAAATTATCAAAATTTACTAAAAAAAAAATCATAGCGCTTGGTGGTATAAATAAAAATAATCTAAAAAAAATGCATAGACTCAATATCGATGGTATTGCGGCAATAAGATTGTTTAGTGGATAAAAAAAAGGCCCCTTAAAATAAGGGGCCTTTAATTTTTTAACTATTCTTTTAAATTAGAATGCAAATGAAACTGAGATTTCTCTAAAAGAATCATCATTTCCAGAAGTTCCAGCAACATCTTCTGTAGAGTTAGCTACAAATCCTACTGTAGTTCCACCCATTGTGTATGAAGCAGAAACACCTGTTGAAACTTCATCAACTGTTCCTGGTCCCATATCTACTGAGTGTCTACCAGCTGAAATTGATAAGTTCTCATTAACAGCGATAGAAGCTGAATAAGCAGTTGTTTCTTCATCAGCTGTTGAACTTTGAACATCGATTTCAGACATTTGGTAACCAACTGTTACTGAACCCATAGTGTATTTTACATATGCAGTTTGTAAGTCTGAAGCAGTTCCGTTTTCACCTTGACCTACTCCTAACGTTAAACCATCCATTAAACCACTATAAGTTACTACCCACGAACTGTCAGAAGAGCCGCCGCCTACGCCGCCAGCACCACCGTTAACATATGCTACTGATACTCCAATATCTCCAAAAGAAGCATTGTAACCTAGCATGTTGTCATTATCGTGTAATGGAACACCGTTATCGTCAGTATCTGAATCATCCCAAACTTGCTCACCAGCAGTTGGCATAACATCAGAATATTTATTGATACCAGCACCATTTGCGTTATTCCACAATCCTACAACTCCCATGTCACCCATATCTATAGTAACTTGAGAAGATGAAAACGCAGCATCTGACATAGTGTATGTCGTGCTTACTGTGTAACCATTATCTAACTCACCAGATCCTGAAAATGAAATTCCTTTACTGTTAGAAAAAGAGTTTCCAGTAACTTCATCTTCGTCTTTTGATCCATGAGAGATTTTTGCAGAACCAGATACATCCATCGCTCCAGCGTATCCAGCAGTTGCAACTAGAGATCCTGCCAATGCAGATAATCCTAGTTTTGTTATATCTTTCATATTTTCTCCTATTTATGTTTTATAATTAATTATAAACAGCGTATTAATATCAAATTAATTATGAATTTTTCCTAATTTTAAGAAGAATTCGTTTATTTTTTTATAAGTGTTGCAAAAATACATCATACAATTTTGTAACAAAATAAGCTTTTTTTTCGATATAATTTAATGCAATTATGATATTTAAAACAACTACTAATTTAATGATGATATATAGCTATTTTAAGTCAGTTTTTTTCCTTTTAATTCTCTTAATTTTTTTAAATTCATGTGAAGCATTAAAATATAGACCTGTAGACGCTAAAGAATATCCTCCAGAACCAGAGAAAAGAGTTAGAAAAAACATTGAAGAAGGTAGATCATTTAGAATATTTGGAAAAGAAGAAAGAGGTGGTACTTTTGATTTTGCAAGTTCCAATCCTCTTTGGAGAGCTAGCTTAGATACAATAAGTTTTTTACCTTTGATATCAGCAAATTACAGTGGGGGTATTATTATTTCTGATTGGTATTCTGGCGATAGTGAAAATGAATCAGTTAAGATTACAATTAGATTTCTTACAAATGAGATTAGAGTTGACGCATTAGAGATAAAAGTATTTACCAAGAAATGCGGAATTCAATCAAGCTGTTCTATAACTGAAAATAATGGACAGATAGTAAAAGATTTAAAAAGAAAAATATTAAAACAAGCAGCTATCTATGAAAAAGATTTTAAAAATAAGAATAAAAAAAAATACTTAGGAAAAATTAGATAGATAAAGTAGATTTGTATAATATAAATCATTCAAATCATTTGGTTTAAATTCAATTTGATGAATAGATATAACTTTAAATTAGTCGAAGAAAAATGGCAGGAATACTGGAATAAAAATAAATCATTTATTTCAAAAATAGATAAATCTAAAAAAAAATTTTATTGCCTTGAAATGTTTCCATATCCATCTGGAAAAATACATATGGGCCATGTAAGAAATTATACGATTGGAGATGTTTTGTCTCGCTATAAATCAATGCTTGGATTTAATGTTTTGCACCCAATGGGTTGGGATTCATTTGGTATGCCAGCTGAAAATGCTGCTAGAGAAAATAATTTAGATCCTAAAATTTGGACTGAAAACAATATTTCAGTAATGAAAACTCAATTAAAAAGACTAGGTCTTTCTATCGATTGGAAAAGAGAAATTTCTACATGTTCTGAAGACTATTATAAGCATCAACAGCTTTTTTTTTTAGAACTATACGATAAAGGTTTAGTTTATAGAAAGGAAAATTATGTAAATTGGGACCCAATTGATGAAACAGTTCTTGCAAATGAGCAAGTGATTGACGGTAAAGGTTGGAGATCTGGAGCAATAGTAGAAAGAAAAAAATTAAATCAATGGTTTTTTAACATATCTAAATTTTCTGATGAATTATTAAAAGGACTAAATGATCTTCACTTGTGGCCAAATAAAGTGAAGGTTATGCAAAAAAATTGGATTGGTAAATCTTTTGGGTGTGAAGTTGACTTTAAAATTGAAGGAAGTTTACCAGTCAATTCAATAAAATGCTTTACTACAAGACCTGACACTTTGTTTGGATTTTCTTTTTTGGCTGTATCAGTTGACCACCCAATATCAGAATTTTTTTCAAACGATGATGATTTTATTAAATTTAAAAAAGAATGCTCTAAAACAGGGACAACTGAAGAATCTATAGCACATGGAGAAAAAATAGGTTTTAAAACAAGTTTGTTAGCAGTTAACCCTTTAAATAAGAAACAAAAAGTCCCTGTATTTTTTGCAAATTTTGTTTTGATGGATTATGGCTTCGGTGCTGTATTTGGTTGTCCAGCTCATGATCAAAGGGATTTGGACTTTGCTTTAAAATATAATTTAGAAGTTAAAACAGTAGTAAAACCTAAAGATGAAAAAGAAAATTTTAAAATTAAAAAAGAAGCCTATACAGGCCCTGGGGTAATAATTAACTCTGAATTTCTAAATGGTTTAAATGTACCTGATGAATCAATAATAAAAACCATCGAAATCATTGAAGAAAAAAAAATAGGTAAAAAAAAAATTAATTTTAGATTAAAGGATTGGGGTGTATCTAGACAAAGATATTGGGGTTGTCCTATTCCGATAGCCTATGATGAAAAAGGAAATGTAATTAAAATTCCTAAGAACCAACTTCCAGTTAAACTACCCGAAAATATAAATTTAAATAAAAAAGGGAATCCATTAGATGATGCAAAGGAATGGAAAAATATTAAAGTTAATAATATAAATTGTATAAGAGAAACAGATACACTGGATACTTTTGTAGACTCTTCTTGGTATTTTTTAAGGTTTTGTTCACCAGACAATACAGAATATGGTTTTGACTTTAATGAAATAAAATATTGGATGCCTGTTGATCAATACATTGGTGGTGTAGAACACGCAATATTACATTTGTTATATTCTAGATTTTTTATGAGAGCTATAAATTATCAAAATGATCAATTTAATATTACAGAACCATTCGATGGTTTATTTACTCAAGGTATGGTTTGCCACGAAACATATAAGGACGAAAATAATCAATGGCTAAGTCCTGGCGAAGTAGAAAGTAAAGACGGGAAAAAATTTAACATAAAGAATTTTCCTAGTAAAAAAGTAAAAGTTGGACCATCTGAATCAATGTCAAAATCAAAAAAAAATACAATAGACCCAGAAAATATAATTAACAACTATGGCGCAGATGCAGTTAGACTTTTTATTCTTTCAGATAGTCCACCAGAAAAAGATGTTCAATGGTCAGAACAAGGAATGGTTGCTTCATATAAGTTTATTCAAAAGTTATGGCTTTTACATCAAAAATTTAAAATAAAAATTAAGGAAAATGATAATAGTAAAGATGATGAAATCTCAATTTTTACAAATCAAATGGTTGAAAAAATAAATTATAATTTAGAAAAATTTCATTATAATGTAATTATTGCAAATTTATATGAAGCATATAATTTCTTTATTCAAAAATTAAATAATAATATTAGCAAAAATATTCTTTTAGAAAATTATATTAAATTTTTAACAGTAATTTCACCTATTATTCCTCATTTTTCAGCTGAATGTTTGAGTGATCTTAAATTAAATCCTTTCCAAAAGTGGCCAGAAGTTGATAAAAATTTAGTTAAGAACGAGATAATTGAATATGTAATTCAAATTAATGGAAAAAAAAGAGCTATAATAAAATTTATAAAAAATATATCTGAGGAAACTTTAATAAAGGAAATTATGAAAAATGAACAAACAAAAAAGATTTTTGAGAATAAAAAAATAAAAAAATGTTTTTTTGTTAAGAATAGATTGATAAATATTTTAGTTTAATGAAGAAAAGAGATTTTATAATATTAATAGTACTTTTAACCTTTTTGAATGGATGTGGTTATAGTCCAGTTTTTTCAAAAAAAACTTCTAACTTTGCAATTGTTGAATTAAAACTTTCAGGTGACAGAAAATTAAACACAATAATAAATAACAATCTTAATTATTACAAAAATTTGGAGAGTAAAAAATTATTTTCTATAGTCGTAAATAATAATTTTGACAAACAAATTTCTTCAAAAGATACCAAAGGAAACCCAAAAACATTTCAAATAAAAATTTCATCTATAATTAAAGTAAAAAACTCAAATGGAAATATAAGTGAAAAAATATTTTCAAAATCAATTAATTATAACAATAAAAGTAATAAATTTGATTTAAAAAAATATGAAAATGAAATTGTAAATAATTTTGGTAATAAAATTTCTGAAGAAATAATTATATATTTGCAAGCACTATAAAATTATTAAATGATTATTAAATCTTATGAATATCAAAAAATAAAAAAAACTAACAATAAACTTTTTTTGTTTTATGGAGAGAATAATGGTTATAAAAATCAAGTTATCAAAGAAATTTTTATTGATAAATTCAAAGGTAGTTTACAACGTTATGAGGAAAATGAAATTTTAAATGATTTTGATAATTTTATTTCTAGTATAACTAATAAATCTTTTTTTGAAGAACTAAAATTAATTATAATTTCAAGAGTCAGTGAAAAAATTATTAAATTAATTGATGAAATTGCACTAAGAAAAATAAATGATGTAACAATTATATTGAATGCAGAATTGCTCGAAAAAAAATCAAAGCTTAGAATATTTTTTGAAAAAGATAAAGATTCAATTTGTATACCCTTTTATAAGGACGATAATAGAGCTCTAATATATATAGCTAGTAGTTTTTTTAAAAAAAAAAAAATTTTAGTTTCTCAACAAATCATTAATTTAATTGTAGAACGTTGTAGTGGGGATAGAATGAATTTAGAAAGTGAATTAAATAAAATATCTAATTTTTTGATAAATAAAGAAAAAATTAATATTGAAGAGGTTATTAAATTAACAAATTTGGCAGAAAATTATGGAATTTCTGAACTTGCTGACACTTGTCTATCTAAAAATACAAATAAAATTAATAAAATTTTAAATGAAAATGTATTTTCTATTGATGACTGCATATTAATTATAAGAACATTGCTATCAAAATCTAAAAGACTTTTGGAAATAAAAAAAATTGATAATAAAGATAAAAATTTAGACGAAATAATTTCAAGTTACAAACCGCCTATTTTTTGGAAAGATAAAGATATTGTCAAAAATCAAGCATCAAAATGGAATTTAAAAGATACAGAAAAATTAATAAGTAATATTAATGAGATTGAATTAAGTATTAAAAAAAATTATGCAAATTCTCTTAATATAGTTTCTGATTTTATTATAAATACAGCAAAATAATTAATAATTTGATTTTATAATCGTCATTAATCTATTTAATTGATCTAAATCATTATATTGAAAAGTAACTTGTCCAGAATTATTTTTTCTATTTCTAATAAAAACTTTTAAACCAATTTTTTCTTCAATGTTAGATTCTAAATTAGCAATATTTGCGTCTTTGACTATTTTATTTTTTCCTTTAGGGTTTTTTAGAGTTCTAATCAAATTCTCTGTTTGCCTTACTGAAAGTTTTTTTTCTATTATTTTACGAGCTAAAAAATAAGCATTATCAAGACCTATCAGCACTCTAGCATGACCTTGAGTGATTTTATTTTCTTCGACGAGCAGGATAACTTCTTTTGGTAGAGAAAGAAGTCTTAAACAATTTGTTACGTGCGCTCTGCTTTTGCCTATAAATTTTGAAACTTTTTCTTGATCGTAATTAAATTCTTCAATTAGTTTTTTATATCCTTGGGCTTCTTCTATCGGATTTAAATCACTTCTTTGAACATTTTCTACAATTGCAAATTCTAATGATTTTAAATTATCTGCTTCTATTTCAACAACTGGAACTTCATGAAGTCCTGCACTTTGGGCAGCTTGCCATCTTCTTTCTCCAGCTATTATTTCAAATTTATCGCTTTGGTCAGAAGATTTTCTAACTATAATTGGTTGCAAAATTCCTCGCTCTTTAATAGAGGATGTTAATTCTTCCATTTTTTCTATATCAAAATTTCTTCTTGGCTGAAATTTATTTCTGATAATTTCGCTTATTGATATTTTATTTTTTTTTGGTTTTGATTCTGTATCACCAATTAGTGAAGATAGACCTCTGCCTAATCCTTTTTTGGTCTTAAATGGATTCATCATGCAGCACTCTCCACCAGTTTATCTTGTCTTAAAAATTCATCTGTAAATGTAAAATATGATTTGCTACCTGGGCAAGCTTTATCATAAACTAACACAGGAACTCCATGGGATGGGGCTTCTGACAACCTTACATTTCTAGGTACTACTGTTTGATAAACTTTTTCCTTGAAATAGTTTCTAGCTTCTTGTTCTACTTCGCTAGATAACTTATTTCTCTTATCATACATCGTAAGAAGGATACCTCTTATGTTTAGAGAAGGATTTAAATTAGACTTGATCCTTTCGATTGTCTTCATCAGCTGAGTAAGACCTTCTAAAGCAAAAAATTCTGTCTGCAAAGGTACTACGAGCTCGTCTGAAGCTACTAATGCCATAATTGTTAGAAGACTCAGTGATGGAGGACAGTCAATAAGAATATAATCATATGATGCTCTAGAATCATTTAAAATAGAGGCTAATTCGTCCTTCAATTTAAAGGCCCTTCTGCTGTCTCCAGCTGTTTCGACCTCCAATCCTGAGAGATCCACGTTTGAAGTCACTAAATTTAGATTATCGAACTTAGTTGATTGAACAACCTCCGAAATTTTTTTATTTCCATTAAGCACACTATAAATTGTTAGTTCAGAATTTTCTAAATTGGATAGTCCAAGTCCTGTCGTAGCATTCCCTTGTGGATCAAGATCGATTACTAATATTTTTTTTCCTTTCATAGTCAAACCTGCAGCTAAATTAATTACCGTAGTAGTTTTCCCTACTCCACCTTTTTGATTAATTACTGAAATAACTTTTTTATCCATTTTTTTTTGTAAGTTTGAAATCTTTACTATTAATGACTCATCATTTGTTAAACTTTTTTTTTCTTCATAGTCAAATTTCCATCTCTTTGATGCATCCTTTAGAATTTCTTTTCCACTTTTTCCTAAAAATAAAATTATATATTTAAACTTCTTAAAATTATTCGAAGCTATTTCAAAAATAACTGGCAAAGGTTTAAATGCTCTAGAAATTATAATGTCTGTACGTAAATCTTTTTGCTCAAAAATATTTTTTTGATTAATTTCTGTGTTCAATTTAAATTTTTTGGAGATCTCTTTTATGAAATTGCTTTTGTGATAGCTTTTTTCATAGAAAATCACCTTAAATTCTGGTTTTTTAGATTTCATTAAAATTGCCAAAACTATGCCTGGTAGTCCCGCACCAGATCCTAGATCTGTACATATTTTAACATCATTTTTATTAATAAAATCAATGGTTTGGGCACTGTCTTCGATATGCCTTGTATTTATTGACTTTTCTGTACTTGAACTTATTAGATTTATCTCTTTATTCTTTCTAATAATGGATAAACTGTAATTTTGAAGTTCATCCAATGTTTCACGTGAAACATTTTGAATATTAAGTTTTGAGTTTTTTATAAAATCCGAATCAATCAAGCTATATGCTTAATAG
>MDSW01086498.1_pt1 | contig 11036 bp, 8 predicted proteins | sample 811171 | NCBI WGS metagenome assembly MDSW01 (sample SAMN05326641, study PRJNA326480) | marine metagenome | isolation source: seawater | place: Atlantic Ocean: North West | collected 2012 | reverse complement strand
CGACGCTTTTCTTCAATGGCTTCAAAAGGTAATTTGCGGGTATCTATTTTTTTAGTCATCCGCGCATTATATCAGAGATATTACTAAGCCGGGTTAATAATAGCTCTTTAACTTCTTCAAAAACACAGAAACAGAACGGTATTTCTTTATAATCTCATCTCTTTCAGCGTCAGACAGCTTCTTCACGTCTGAACGAGATGACAAAGTATTTCTGTGCTTTTCGATTATCGGGCAAGGAGTGTGAACGTCAGAAGTTAAACTGTTTTCTTCTACATTAGTAGAGATATTCGGCGTAACCTCTCGGATAATCTCACTTATATCAGGAATCAGTATTTTAATATCTTTCTCACTGAACTCATTTAGATGATTCACAGTAAAGTTAACTGCAATTGCTCTCAAACTAGGCACTATTTTATGATCTTCATAAAATCCACCTATATATTTTTTCATCCTCAAGATCATTTCCTGTTTGTCAAAGTCGTCATCAAATGCAGCTGTTATATAGCCATAATAAGAGCCAAAATGAGCAGCTATTTGATCTAAGCCTACACCCTCTAGACAATTTTCTACTTTTGAAATATCTGGAATTGACTCATTTAGCTCTTTGTACCGTCGCAGCTTTTCCAATAACAATTCTCGACTATTGAGCTCCAATTTCATATTCTCGATCAATTCGAGGACTTTCGCCGCCTCTTCACTATATTTGACATCCAGTGACCCATCATGAAAAACACTATTTACATCCGGCTCCTCCATATCATCAATTAGATTTTCTTTATCAACTGGCATTCTATCAATAGACCTAGAAAGCTCTTTCACCTCGTTAAGCCTCTCTAGAGACCCTACAAAATCCAATACATGAACATAGTCTTTATTAGGTGTTTTTCTTAATCCACGCCCTAACTGTTGAAGCCAAATGGTTCTAGAGCCCGTATACCTCATAAAAATGAGTAGATTGGTTTCTGGAATATCAATTCCCTCATTAAATAGGTCACACACCAATATATACTTATAATTTCCCTCTCTAAAACTTCTAATATTCTCTCTTCTTTCCTGATCCTGCATTTTTGAATGTACGAGAGTAGCTGACCCGAGCTGAAAAAATCCTATAAGGTGGTGCATGTGGCGAATGTTTCTACAGAATACGATTCCCTTTACTCTCTGTATCCCCTGTTCTTCAACAGTTTTCTCAACAATACGAACAACTTCCTGATCTTTTTTATGCAAGAATAATTTTTTATCCAAATCAGAAATGGATAGACCACTTTCTAATTGATTAATTTTATCCTGATCAAGATCATCAAGAAGGACGAGATATCTAGGAAATGCCAACTTCCTATGCTTTAAAGCCCAAACCAAATCGAATTTACCAATATGCCCATCAGCCCCACCAAAAAAAGAGATTACATCTTTGTTGTCTGCACGATATGGCGTGGCAGTTAAACCAACCAGCAGTTTAGGCTGAAATAGGCTGACCACTTCGGAATAAGTTCTTGCTGCCGTGTGGTGCGCCTCATCGACAACAATAAAATCATATGAATTTTTGCATAGATCACCCAGTTGGCCATATAACGTATCAAATGATGCAAACACAAAATCTGTGTCCTCAGGTCTCGTTCCAGAAAAGCAGGCAGAGAAGCTGTAATTTCCAATACCTAAGACGTTTTTGAATGCTGTAACCGACTGAAGCAAGATTTCTACTTGATGCGCAAGAAAGAGAATCCTTGGTCGCTCAGCAGACTCTTGAATTAGCCTCTTTATTAGATGAGCTACTGTATAGGTTTTTCCCAAACCTGTAGCCATCTCAATCAAAAGCTTGTTTTTTCCTGCATTATATTTGTGCAAAGCTTCATCAATGACATCTTGCTGGTACTTTCTTGGTTTAATATCCCGACCAATCTCTGAGTGTTTTACCACCCAAAGATTCTGCAACTCATCTCGATCAATAAGCTCTACACCCAAGCGCAATGCTCGTGCTTTAACTTCTGAGGTGAAGTATGAATTGGTAACTAATATCTTGTTAGACACGTTTGCTAATTTAGCGCCTGTAACAAGTTGGTTTAAGGCTTTTACGTCAACGGTAGCGCTCAAGTTCCGTTGTTTAACTTCGATAGCAAATTTTCTCTTTCCTTTGTAAGCAAAGATATCCACGCCACCATCACCGTGTTTAAATTCTCTCCCAACTCTTGTAATTTCAGCATCCGACCACCCGGATGCAAGAAATAGATCTCTAACAAAAATCTCGAAATCTGCAGGTGTTAGCTGGTCAATATCTTTAAAGTCTTTTACCATTTCGATAGCCTCTTAGTAGGCCCAAACCGTTTAATCACATTATTCAATTTCAATGGCAACGTTTAAAAACGTCGTCACAGCTGCTTAGGGTTTAGCCCGGCGGCTTTCAAGCGCTGAGTCAGATTGCGCATTTTGCTAAATTCGGTGCCAAAGCTGCTCCGCAGACCTACTCCTTCACAGAACTCTTTGGCGGTGATGTTCTTCAGTTCATCGGCATATTTGATCATTTGCAGATGAAGTTCAGCGGTGTATTGATTGCGAGGGGCATCTGCCAGGACCTGCTTGATGCGCTCGTAAATCTCGTTTTCGTTCATTTTTTAGCCTGCGCGACAATGACATCTAGATAATTTAGCTAATTTATATAGATAGAATGAATTGTACAAGGACAAAAAGGCAGTTTTTGATCAATGCCATAATATCAACTGCATGCTTGACCACGCCCAGGAGAAACCAGGACTTACTAAGGTATGAGATAGAGTTAAGCCATATTGTTGATTTTAAAACCAAAGAATTGGCTTAGGCTTGCTGTGCTATCAACGTCGGCAGCAACGCTATACTGGAGTTCGCCACTCTGCATAGCCATAACAAGTTGGACAATTGAGTACCCCTGGCGCTGAACACCAGCCATAGATAAGGCACCCGAAGGAGGCTCTGACTTGCGAGCATTGCTCCGCAGTACACTAATCAGGTCCAGGCAGCCTAGTTTATCGACAACCCAGTCGCGATTCAGGCTATCCGGTTTCTGTATTGCCCGGATAGCTCCTGCATCCAGGAGCTGTTTGAGTTGGTACCGAGTTACCTCAAGAGCTTCGCAGGCTTCCGCCATCGTCCAGTTTGAAGATATTTCATTCGCGAGCGCTTCCACCTGATCCCGCTGATAATGCGCCTTACCTTTGAAAACAATCGGCGTGATACGTCCCTGCTGAACAAGCTTATCAATCCTTTCGAGGCGAGATCCCAGTATACGGGCAGCTTCTTTTTTGGAGATAATATTTCGCGCTGTTGACGCTAGCTGTATTCGGGTGATCCGCTCCGGCTCCAAAACGCCAGGCCAATATTCCTCGATGTATCGATCAAATTCAGCCTTAATGCGAGCGATACCCCGATTCTCTTGTTGCCGATGTAAACGTTCGTAAAGATCTCTAAAGTGCTTGTTTAGGCCAGCTTGACCTTTGCTGCTCATTGGTCGGTCAACATACTGGCTTAGCAGCGAATAGAAGCTGTCTGGCCAAGCTTGCAGCGTTTGCCATACATTTTCGTAAACATGGGCCAATTCATAGCTTTGCAGCGCAACAGGGTTAAATGATCCGGCCAGCAATCGAGCTTGATAATGTGCGATAAAGTGAATCAGGCTAAGCACTTCCCTAAACTCCAACCCCATTAGCACAACAGGGCTTGAGCAGCCTGGCTGTTTACCAGCCAGTAGCGCTTCGATGTGCAGGCATTGTTGTATTGAACTCGACGGTGCATGTGCTCCGGCCGTTTTTATTGGGCAATCTCCTCCATCAAACCGGTTTAGATACTGACGGTACCAACCGAGGTTTTTGCCAGTAGCGGGGTTTTGATCTACCAAAATACTTTTGTGTCTGGAACAAGCCACCACAGGAAGTAAAGCCCATTGGTATTTACAGTAACCTAGCTCTTCTAGACATTCCGGACAAACTCGTGGACTCTTTACAAGGATATAGGGGGTATCTATAACTCGCTGAAAAGAACGATACACCGGTGTAATTTTTGATTGGTATTCCGACAACCCTAAAGTTGATAATAGTGGCGCTGCATCACATTCCCCAGATAACAACTGATGGATAGGTGCGCGATTATTTTTCCAATTCAGCCCTGCATAATGTAAAAGATGTCCGATATGCTTAAAGCCATTTTGCTCAGATACTCTTATGAGATAGCTCACCAAGCACTCGTCGGATCGCGGCGCAGGTTTTGCCAAGAGCATGAGAATTAAATCTCTACCTACACCAACCGACCTGCTGTTAACAGCAAGTGGCGCTTAAATTCTTGTAAAAGCTCGATGAGATGCATATATCCTTGGTACGGACTCTTCATCTCGCTCTTCTTTTGACAGAATATCAGCATAATAAAGCCCCTCCTTTAAAGGCGAAAAATTCAACCCAAGCTTCTTTACAGAACACATCATCAGCCCACAATAGCTTGCTCTGTTATCTTGGAACTGGTTCCGTGGTGAATCAAACAAACCCCGAACTGAAACCAACTGGTGGCATCTGGCCTTATCAGGAAGGTCCCAGTCCCAATTCTTCGGTTCCATGTACAAGCATCGAAAGCATTGAGGCCTCTGTACCACAGCTGATGGGACATCATCAATTCCGAGCTCTATAAAACGGCCGGAAATAATTCTTACTAAACCACTATAACTGCAACAAACGTAGTACTTTTTCTTTGACGAATTGATCAAGAATCTTTTAAATCGACCAACATCATTAAATCCATTCTTATACGACAAATCACTTAGATAATCGCCAAACCCTTGCTGATCATTTGGCTTGCTTCTATCCAGTAACATTTTTCCTCACATGAAATATTTACATACGCGGGCTAATCAGCCTGTCAAACAATAGATTTTGTTGTCTTTCAGTATTCCATATTCAATGTACTCAGCGTTTACTATTGCGTTTTTATTTGCACGACTGCCAAAACTCCAGTCCGAATGAACCACCAGCTCCCTCAATACAAGCTTTTCTATTGGCAACTTGAATGCATTGAAATCATCTTCAACGCCATAACGACGAACTACATTCGCAAATAGTTGAATGCTGATCTTTTTACCCTCCATATCTGAGAGTATAAATGCATCACAGACCAGATTTGCTGTAGCAGCCAGATTACCGCTGGTTGCAGCAAAGCATCGTAATGCAAAGGAAACGTCTTCTATTTTTAAATTTTTCGATATTCCATAGTGGTCGCCCAAAAACTTCAACAGTCGCCTGTAATCATCTCTCGTTTCTTTTTGACTTACTCGATATGGCGGAATAACGTAATGATACGCAATCCGACGCTTGAGCTGCCGATTCGAATCAACCAGATATCTACTCCAAGGCATCCCCATAAAAACAATCGGAATCTCTGTGTCATTAATCAGATCTTTAAAAAGGTCGGCAATTCCAGTAACGACTTTGGCACTACGTCGTTCAATAATCACCTGGATTTCATCAAGAATGAGCAACTCAAGGCCAACAGTATTTATGAGAATAATCAACCGTGCATACAGCTCTCCCTTATTTCTTGCGCCGCGCCCTTGCTGGGGATCGCCTATAGCTACCAATAGAGATCTCAAGAATTCTTCTGGCGTTGCTACTGAGCGCAATTCATAATGAAGGACTGGTATGTGTGTTCTTTCTTCATCCTCAACAACCGGATGATTTTTCACATAGTTTTTCGCCAATTCACTTTTTCCGCTTCCTGACTCACCGGTTAACAACAAGCACGACGCCACCCCATAGTGCTTTTTCTTATGGCGCAGCGAATCAAAGAGATTGATCATGTCAGTTAAAAAAGGATTTTTTATGAACGGGCGCTCTAGAATTTTATGAGCCATCATTCTACGCTCCAACCACCCAGATCAAGATCATCATCAGAGCCTTCGAACTCCACTTGCATAGCTTGCCTGGAATTATCTACCACTAATTTTATGTCGCTGACACCAATTTTCTCTGATCTGGCAGCTTTCGACGTCGTCACCTGGTTTTTTCTCCGGGAATTTCTGGCATGAAACTCCTCTCGTTCTTTCGACAGCTTGACCCTGGCTTTCTGAAGATCCAGGTTATCCAGCTTGGATTTACCGGTTGCCCTGGCTGCCTCTCTTACCTTCCCATGCTCGTATGCCGATAGGCCTGATGCATATTCAAAATTTTCACTTTCGATCTTCAGATATACTTTGTTGACAGAATCGAGCACCAAAATATAACCGATATCAAAGGGGTTATACTTAATGGTGACTGTTCCTGGACCATCCCTGCGGTACAGATCTTTTAAAAGATTGGAGTTGTAATCCAGCACAAACTTTCTGATTCCACCTTTGCTTAGTTCGCGCGTTTCGGTCGCCATGAGAATTGGCGTAATCTCCATTTCATCCTCAACAGGAACCGGAAAATCACGCTCTGAATCTGTCCATAATTCATACGGTGTCATGCCCAAACTCTCGACCGGAATGTGGTGGTAGACTTTGGTTATCCAGTCAACAAGATATCCTTTAAACTCCGAGAACGTAATCGTTGCTTCCTGTCTGCCATCATAAGTATCGCCGCACTTGCCTACCTTTCGAACCACTCCAGGCAAATCATCCAATACCATAGAATTCACAATGCCAAAGAATCGTTCTACTCGACTTTTATAGTTACCCTTTCGTATTGGGCAATACTGAAACAACGAACCTATTTCATCTGCGACAGCGCTGAAGTTTCTTCCCCAAAATTCATTGCCATTGTCCGTTACAAGCGTAGTGGGTATTCCGTGGGCAGGCCATGCGCCATCCGAACCGACTGCTTCCATAAAAGCATCTTTCGGTAAAAATGCATTGATACAAGCGATACAAACTGATGCAAACGATGGCTTTTCAAACGATAGCTGAAAGCCTAGAACCATATGAGAGTAGTGGTCGATGAGAACGGTAATATTTGGTCTGCCCAACAGGGTTTTGTGATCGTCATGGAGCACGTGAATATCTAACAGGGTGTGATCTATTTCAACCCGTTCAAGGACTCTGGTAGTTTCTATTCCACTTTCGGAGCTGGCCAACTCCGCCTGTAGAGTTCTTATTCCCTGTCGCGCTTTCTGCTTTGACTGATAACTTGCTTCTAAAACACGAGATTGTACAGTGAGATAATTTGGAACCTTCAGCTGCTCGCCAGGATGATCCAAATTGTGCTCGATAATTTTATCCTCAACATTGCGATAGACTGATGCCATTGAAGGCTGGCTCTTGTTGAAATATCGCTTGGCGGCCTCTTTTATAATTTGCAGCACCTTTTGATCAATTTTAGGCTCTCGATCACCTTTAAAACGGTGCCGTGGATACAAACCACGCATCTTGCTGCCAGACTCGACAAAACTCTTATACCAACTTCTTACAGACTGCCAGTGTGGCGGTTTTTCACTAAGCTCTGACGCGACTTCAAGAATGATCTGCCCAGAACTCTTTTCCGTTATTTTTGTAACGCCGCGCTCGGTCAATCTCTTGATGTATTTATATTTCCGGTTGGTCTCTTTCTGTTCTTTTTCGGTGAGATCCGTAAACTTCAGTTCACCAAAGTCACGCGACTCCGCTAGAAACCTAGCACCACCAGACTTATAAATATCGTCAAGATCTTTTCTGCCAACGCTAATACTTGCCCCAGTTGATACATCCGCAAGAATTACTTCGCTTTTTCCAGCAGATCTGATGATCGCCCGGTGACAAGGTTTAGCGCCGCTGAACTCGACAATGACACCTTCTTCCCACAAATCAATGGACATTGAATCTCACCTCCGTCGACATTGTCAGTTCTTCCGAGCGCATATCAAACGTTAAGAACCCTAATGCTAGCCAAGAGTAAATTTCTCTCAGGCTTGCCTTATCTCCGAGCTTCGCAATTAAGCGGGATAGAGGCATCGCCAAACCTATGCGTTCAGCGCACCGATGAAGATTTCGTACATCCAAGGTGGGACGCTTTCTGTATTGATAAAGCTTTTCGTAGTTTGATAGTAGTGGTCTCTGGTAGATCTCTGTTTCATCAACCAGCAAGAAACTTGCACCAGTGTTTTCTAGCGATTCTTCGAAACCAGCGAAAAGTTCTTGGTAATGCTCGCTCTTGGCTCGCTCAGATGGTTTCACCTCGACATATTTTCGGCCACCTGATACGTATCGCACTTCAAAATCCGGCGTGTAGGTACGTAGTTCAGCGCCGACGGAAACCGTGAATGTTCGAGGCTGTGGAAAATATTCCTCAACGCTCGAATCAAATTCGAGATAGAGGCAATATTTTGATTCCAGAATGGATTCTACGAGGATGGATTTTCCACCATTCGCCTTAACCGGCGGAAAACGAACGATGTTTTTGACAGCAGATCTTTTGAGCTTGCGAGCTGGGGTGTTCATGTAAAGGCGTATCCAAAGCATCCTTGCTCAAACTATACGCCACTTTATAAGGTTTCCCTAAAAATATTTATAAGGTAGTCCTATAAATTTATAGGTTTTCCCTACAATTCACAAACTCACACCACATCCGCCAGATTCCCCTTGCTCTCCAACCAGCTTTTGCGATCCCCCGCCCGCTTCTTCGCCAACAGTAAATCCATGGCATCGTTGGTGTCGTCCCCCTGCTCCACCACCAGTTGCACCAAACGGCGGGTATCGGGGGCCATGGTGGTTTCCCTCAGCTGTATCGGATTCATTTCCCCCAGGCCCTTGAAGCGGGTGACCTGGATATTACCGCGTTTTTTCTCCGCTTTGATGCGATCCAGAATGCCCTGCTTTTCGTCTTCGTCCAGGGCGTAATACACGTCCTTGGCCACGTCAATGCGGTACAGGGGTGGCATGGCCACGTAGACATGGCCCGCCAGCACCAGGGGCCGGAAGTGGCGCACGAACAGGGCGCACAGCAGGGTGGCAATGTGCAGGCCGTCGGAGTCGGCGTCCGCCAGGATGCAGATTTTGTTGTAGCGCAGGTTGGCCAGATCGTCGGAGCCCGGTTCCAGGCCGATGGCAATGGAGATGTCGTGCACCTCCTGGGAAGCCAGAATCTCCGCTGAATCCACTTCCCAGGTATTGAGGATTTTACCGCGCAGGGGCATCACCGCCTGGAATTCCCGGTCCCGGGCCTGCTTGGCGGAGCCGCCGGCGGAATCCCCTTCCACCAGAAACAATTCGGCGCGGTCGGAATCCTGGCTGGCGCAGTCCGCCAGTTTGCCCGGTAGTGCCGGCCCGGCGGTGACTTTTTTGCGCACCACTTTTTTGCTGGCGCGCATGCGTTTTTGCGCGTTACTGACCGCCAGATCCGCCAGGGCATCCCCCTCGGCCGTGTGCTGGTGCAGCCACAGGCTGAAGGCGTCCTTCACCACGCCGGAGACGAAAGCCGCGGTTTGGCGGGAGGACAGTTTTTCCTTGGTCTGGCCGGCGAACTGTGGGTCCTGCATTTTCACCGACAATACATAGCTGCATTTATCCCACACATCCTCGGCGGTGAGCTTCACCCCACGGGGCAGCAGGTTGCGGTTCTCGCAGTATTCCCGCATGGCCTCCGCCAGGCCGCTGCGCAGACCATTGACATGGGTGCCACCCTGGGCGGTGGGAATCAGGTTGACGTAACTTTCGGTGATCAGCTCGCCGCCCTCCGGCAGCCATTGCAGGGCCCAGTCCACTGCCTCGGTATCGGCGCTCATGCTGCCCACGAAGGGTTCTTCCGGCAGCAATGCCCATCCCTGGTTGGCGCTCAGCAGATAATCCTTAAGTCCGTCTTCGTAGTACCACTCCTCGGTTTCGCCACTGTTGTGATCCGTAAAGCAAACCTGCAACCCGGGGCACAGCACCGCCTTGGCCCGCAACAAATGGGTCAACCGGCTTACGGAATATTTGGGGGAATCAAAATAATGGGGGTCCGCCAGAAATCGCAGGGAGGTGCCGGTGTTGCGCTTGCCGCAGGTGTCCACCACCTCCAGCTCCGAGACTTTTTCGCCCCCTTTGAACGCCATGCGATAGACATTGCCGTCCCGGCGGATGGTCACCTCCAGCATTTGCGAGAGGGCATTGACCACCGACACCCCCACCCCGTGTAAACCGCCGGAGAACTGATAGCTCTTGTTGGAAAACTTGCCGCCGGAGTGCAGGGTGGAGAGGATGACTTCCACCCCCGGCACGCCTTTCTCCGGGTGGATGTCCACCGGCATGCCGCGGCCGTCGTCCACCACTTCCAGGGAGCCGTCTTTATGCAGGGTCACCTCGATTTTTTTGGCGTGACCGGCCAGGGCCTCGTCCACGCTGTTGTCGATCACTTCCTGGGCCAGGTGGTTGGGGCGGGTGGTGTCGGTGTACATCCCCGGCCGCTTGCGGACCGGATCCAGGCCGCTGAGAACTTCGATGGATTCCGAGGTGTAAGCGTCGTTTGCCATAGGCTGCGTTTATTCCGAAACAGGTAAATTGAAAAACTCAAAGATGGTGTTGAGGTGGCGCTCAAAGCCGTCGAAACCATGGCTGCCACCGGGCTCCACGATCTGACGGCAGGGGGCGTACTTCTCCACCCCCTGACGATAGTCCAGGGTCTCGTCGCCGGTCTGGGTCAGCAGCAGGGAGCGTTCCGGCCGGGTGATGCGGGGCACATCCAGCGACCGCAACAGGTCGATATGGCGTTCGGTAAACTCATAGCGCTCACCGGTGTAGATGTTTTCGTTGGTGCCCAGGTAATCCCGCAGCAACTCAACAGGCTTTACCGCCGGATTCACCAGCACCAGAGGCAGATTATAGTGCTCCGCCAGCCAGGTGCCGTAAAAGCCGCCCATGGAGCTGCCCACCAAACCCACGGGCTGGGGCAGGCAGGGCTCCACCGCCCCCTGCAGGTTGGCCAGAGCGCCTTCCGGATCATAGGGTAGCGCCGGCACCTGATAATGCACTTGCGGCAACGCTTCCGCCGCCGCCCCCAGAATGCGGGCTTTGGTGGACTGCGGGGAACTGTTGAAGCCGTGAATGTAGAAAAGATGGAAGCTGTGGGACATGGGGCAGAGATTAATAGCCTTTGACGCTG
>MDSW01068586.1_pt1 | contig 11036 bp, 6 predicted proteins | sample 811171 | NCBI WGS metagenome assembly MDSW01 (sample SAMN05326641, study PRJNA326480) | marine metagenome | isolation source: seawater | place: Atlantic Ocean: North West | collected 2012 | reverse complement strand
GGGGGGGGGCGGGAGGGGCGGTGAGCGAGCGAGGGGGGCGCAGGCGCGACGGATCCCGGGACGCGAGCGAAGCGGCGCGGGGCGAGGAGACGCCCGAGGCGAGGGGACGCGCGCGGGCGCCGGGGGACCGCGCGCGCGCACCACTTTCTCCGTCGCGAGCCAGGCCGCGTGGCCCGCCTGCTCGGGGGTGCGCCCGCCGGCGCGCGTGCTCCTCGCCGCCATGGGGAGCGCGGGGGCGGAGTGGCGCGCGGGAGGGGGGCGAGTTTTATTTTTCCCGTCTCTCAGGAGTGAGATTTCCCCGGGGTCGGGGGCGGGGCGCTGACATGCATGCATGAGGCGAACCGCGCGAGAACTTCGGCGCGCGGCTCCGAAAAAATCGCCATGCTTTCGATACCTGGTAAGGGTTTCTAGTCTTCAATAAATGCGTACCGGCCAGCTCGTACGGTGGTGCCGGTGGATGGAAAATTTTCTTTCGTGGGTCCACGTCGAATTTCCCGAGGAGGATCAAATCGTCCGCGCCGCGCGCGCTCGGGGCACTCGACGCGCTCGCGCCCGCGCGGTCGTCCCTCGCGTCGTCAGGGGTTCCGGGTTCCGCCGGTTTCGCGCGTCGCGATCGCCGATCGCACGCGTCGGCGCGCGTCCGACGTGCTCCGCGCGCTCGCCCCGGCGGGGATCTTCCAGGCTCATTCGCGCCGGGCGGGGACGCGCGCGAATCGATAAGGGATGGCGACGCCGCACGCGGCGTGCGGCGGCGCGGCCGCTCGCTCGGCGCTCGCGCCCCCGCGCGACGGTTCCTCCGCGCCGCGGTCGCGATCGCGCGCCGCTCGGCGCTCGACGCCCCGCGCCGCGGCGGCGCCCCACCCCCCGAGCCGCGCCGCCCGGGATCGATCCTCCCCGTTCGGCCGCGCGCGAATCTCGGGACCCTCGGCGCGCGCGTCCTCGCTCCGCGCGTCCGCCTCGTCGCGCGCGCCCGGACTCTCCGCCCTCGTCTCCGCCTCGTCCGCGCCCGCGTCTCCGCCGCCGCGCGGTCCCGGCCCCCTCCGCGGTCCCGGGAGCCTCGCGCGCCCCGCGCTCGCGCGCCCTCCTCGCGCGTTGACGTCCCCCTCCGACGCGGCGGATGTCTCCCTCGAGGCGCGCGAGGAAGCCGCCGACGCCGAAGCCGCCGAGCGCCTCGCGCGCCTCAGGGCGCTCGTCGCGAACAAGCGCCTCCTCTTCGCCTTCGCGGAGGCCGCGGAGACGTGCGCGGCGCCGATCGACGCGGGATCGACGCGGGACGGCGAGCCTTCTTCCGCGGACGGCGGCGAATCTCGAAAGGACGACGCGGAGAAACCCCCCGAGCTCGCGTCCCTGGCGCGCCGCCTCGAATCCGCCGTCGCCGAGGACCCCGAGTCGGAGGCCGCCGCGCAGGCCGCCCAGCGGCTCGAGGACGCCATCGACGCGTGCGAGTCCGTCCTGGAACTCGCCGCGGACGCCGAGGCGCAGATTAAGCGCCTCGACCGCCTCTTCGAAAAACTCTTCTCGTCGACCAACGCCTCCGGCGTCGAGGCGGCGTTCGGCGCCGGCGGCGTCGGCGACGGCGCGGGCGCCGCCCACGCGGAGGCGTCCTTCCGCGAGAAGGTTCGGGAGTTCAAGGACAAGCTCGAGCGCCGCGCGAAGTCGGTCGTGGACGCGGGGCTTCGGTACGCGGACGCGGACTCGGCGCGGGTCGCCGTGAACGACGCGCAATCCGCGCTCGCGCGGTTTCGCGGCGAGGACGCGTCGAGCGCGGGCGCGCGGGTGGTTCGCCCCGTCGTGGCGACGGTGGAGCGCGTGGGTTCCAAGGCGAAATCCGCGCGCGGTCTGTTGTCCACGGGCGTCAGCCGATTGCGCGAGAAGCCGCTCAGCGCCGCGGCGAGCGCGGCGGAGTACACGCGCGGGGTGTGGAGCCGATTGAACGGCGGCGCGGGGGCGAGCTTCGCGCCCAACCCGGCGCTCGAGGGTTTGCCCGAGCCGACGTCGTTGGCGGAGAAGCGCCAGGCGCGCGTGTTGAAGCTCGCGGTGGAGACGCAGGACCTCGACCGGGCGCTCCGGGAGGCCTCGGCTCGGCGCGATAAGGTGTTGGGCCAGGGCAAGGATTCGCTGAGCCGCGTGCGTCTGGCGAAGACGATTCGCGAGAGCGACAACGTCGTGAACGACCTGCGGCGCGAGTTCGCGGTGCGGACGCTGCAGGCGGAGATGGAGCGCATCCTGACGCAGCTCGAGGAGGAGGCCATCGAGCCGCCGAGCCTGGACGGCGGCCCCGACCGGTCCGACGACGTCGAGCTCTTGGTCGCGGAGTTCGGCGCGATGGACGCGAGTCTGCGGAAGCTCGTGAGCGCCGTCGACGCGGGCGAGGGAGATTTGATTTCGGACGAGGACCTGACGACGCTCGCGACGGACATCCCCGACCTCAAGTCGCGCCTCGGCGTCGCCGACGACGACGGGTTCACCTCGCTCTCCCCCGAGGTGCTCGGCGAGCGCATCTCCGCGTCGGTGGAGGAGTCCCGCGCGAAGGCGTGGGAGGGCGCCGAGTTCATGGCGCGCGGGGTGAAGATGCTCGGGGGGGACGTCTCGGCGTCGGCGCGCTTCTTCGGGCGCGCCGCCACGGGGAGCACGCTGCGGCCGCGCGAGGTGCAGACCATCCGCAGAACCGCGCTGGACATCTTCACCTTCGTGCCGTTCATCATCATCCTCATCATCCCGCTCACGCCCGTGGGCCACGTCCTCATCTTCTCCTTCATCCAGCGGTACTTCCCCGCGTTGTTTCCGTCGCAGTTCAGCGGGCGGCGGCAGGAGCTGATGAAGAAGTACGAGGAGCTCTCGAGGCAGCTCAAGGAGGCGGAGCGAAGGCAGGAGGTGCGGGAGGAGGACGAGGCTCTGGCGCGCGCGGTGAACGCGGTGGAGAATCTCATGACGGGCGGTGCGTCGGACGCGGAGGTGGCCAAGGCGGCGGCGGCGGCGGCGCGGGAGGCGGAGAAGAACCGCGCGGACGGCGCGCCGAGGAGCAACTCCTTCTTCAAGCTCAAGGGCCTCGAGCGCATGGCGAGGGACGAGCCGGACGTCGTGGACGTGCGGGCGCGAGAGGCGACGCGGGACGAGGAGGAGGCGAACGAAAACGACGACCTCAGCGAGGGAAAACCGGAGGAGGACCCGGAGGTGTCGAAGCTCCGCCAGGCGCACGAGTCCGCCGAGGCGGCGCTCATAGACGACGACGGCGAGGACGGGAGGTAGGGCGAGCGTCGTCTCGTCGTCCCTCTCTAGACTCCCGAGAGCAGATATAAGTTTCTTCTCGTCGGCGTTTTTTACAACACCTTCTCTCGCGAAAGAGACCATTCAGAACATCGTCTCGAACGGGGCGCCCTCGTCGTACACCATCTCGCCGTACCTCCGCCACCGCGCCACCTCCTCCTCCCCCATCGCGTCGCCGCCTCTCCGCGCCAGCCCGCTCGTCCACGCCTCGAGCGTCGCGACGTCGGCGGGCGCGTTCAAAACCACCCTGACCGCGTCGTGGTGCGCCGCCCACGCCATGCAGTCGCTCACATCGGGCGGCGCGTTCGGCTCCCACCGCGGGTGGCCCCTCTGAAGCGTGTTCCACCGCGTCGACGTGAACGCGACGACGGGGACGTCGCGCGCCGCCGCGAGAGGGAACAGGCGCCACTCCGCCTTGGCGTGCGCCATGTTATACCGCGCCATGAGAAGGTCGAGCTCGCACGCACCGAGCGAGGACACCTCCTCCTCCACGGAGACCTTTGTGGTCGTTTCTGAACCGTCATCCGAACTGTTACTTCCTTCGAAGACGTTCGGATCCCGCTCCACCTCCTCCTCCTTCGCCGCCGCCGCCTCATGCGCCTCGTTCGACGCGGTCTCCGCGTCGCCGGTGGTCTCCGGAATCGCTCGAGTGTTCTCCTCGTCGGTCTCCAGCGTTTGACGCTCGCTCTTGAGAAGCCTCGCGCCGACGCACCGGTCGTGCGTGCTGCACCCGACGAACCGCACGCACCCGTCGATCCCGGCCCTCCCGCCTTCGCGCACGACCAGCCCCCCGGCCCCGCGCATCCACCTCAGCGTCTCGATCGCCGCGTCCTCGTCGCCGCGGCACACGTACTCGAGGAAAAACGCGTCGACGTAATCCGTGCCGAGCCTCGCGAGGCACCGCTCGACGTGCGCGGTGACCGCGTCGCGGTCGGTGAAGTCCTCGATGCCGACCGCGACGAAGACGTTCTTCCGCGCGATCGGGTCGCCGCACACCTCAGCGAGACCGTCGAGGTAGTCGCCGATCTGGTCGTCGCGCATGGAGTACGCGAAGAAGTAGTTGACGCCGCGAAGGCGCGCCTCGGGCGCGAGCGCGCGCGGCTGGCGAACCTCGCGGTTGCCGCCGAGCGCAAACGCGCGCACGGGCTGGCCGGAGACCGTGCGGAGCTTGGGGTGCTCCGCGACCGCGGAGGCGGGGAGGGGAGTCAGGGGAGAGAAGGTCGTCGCCGACGGGGGCGCGGAGGAGGAGGATCCCGGGGCGTCGGCGAGCGCGGTCGGGGCGGAGGACGACGACCGCTTCCGCTCGTCGTCATCATCCTCCGCGCCGGGGGATCGACCGCCCGCGGCGGCGAGGAAGGGGAAGAGCTTCTTCGCGACGGGGTACACGAGGCGCTCGCCGAAGCCGCGGCCGGCGCGCGCGGGGCGCTTCGGAGGGTGGGGCCCCGTCGGGGAGGGCGCGCCGCCCGGGGGGGGGCGCCGCGCGGGCTGGTGCGCGACGACGCGAAGCATCGTCGGGCTTCGAGTCGCGACGGGAGGCAATAATAATCCGAGACGATTCCGAGACGAGAGGGACGACCGACGCGCGACCGCGTCGCCCGGCGCGCGGAACGCCGACCGCTGGGGGGGCGGGCGTCGCCGCCTCTTCCGACCGCGTGGAGCGCCGCGCGAGCCCGGGGCCGCGCGCGGCGGAGTGCGGGCGAGGGCCGCGCGGGGAGGCGCGGAGGGAAAAAAAGCTGCGCACCGCGGGAAGCGTGCTGAGTCACGCGCGCGGCGGGGCGTTTCCGTGGACGGCGTGAGTCGAGGCCGCGAACCCTGGATCGACCGTTCGCGCGCCCCGAGAGGGTGCCGAACGAAAAAGCACAGACGCCGAGGGCACAGAATCCGGTTCGGTTTTTTTTCCCAGGTGGCCCAGTTGCGAGAATCTCGTCGTCACGCCGCTTCCATGAGCGCGCGTCTCGTTTTCGTCGGCTCCCGGGCCTCCTCCCCCTCGGCCCTCCCCTTCGGCACCTCCGGCATGTCCGGCATCTCCTCCACCGGCGCGTCCGGCATCTCCTCCGCGACTCGCTCCGGGGTCTCCCCCTCCCCCTCCCCGGCGACCTCCTTCCCCCGCGCCGCGCGCGTCGCCTCCGCCTCCGCCTCCGCCTCCGCCTCGCGCTCGAGCGCGGCGAGTTCCGCCTCGGCCTCCTCGTCCTCCCTCGCGCTCAGCCCGGCGCGCAGGAGCTCGTTCACCTCCGCGTCGTGTTCCTTCGCCTCGTCCATGTCTCTGAGCACGGCGTTGACGTCGTCCAGCGAGTACCCCGCCTGCGCGCGCTTCAGCGCCTCGTTCCCGTCCCTGAGTCGCTCCAGCACCTCCGCGGTCGCCTGCGCGTGCTCGATGTCCGCCAGCATCGTCTCGAGCCTGAGGAGCCAGTCCTGAACGCGATCGCCCATCTGCGTCTGGAGCTTGCGCTTCCGGAGCGCCGTGAGCGCCCTGGAGCGACCCCCCGGGGTCTTCGCCGCCGCCGCCGCGGTCGCGGTCTCGCGCGCGATCGCCTCCTCGACGCGCTTGGCGTACGCGCGGAGCTTGCGCCGCTGCGTCTTGAGGCCGAGGACCTGGCGGTCAACCTCCGTGACGCGCGACGAGGCGGACGCGCCGTCGCTCGAGGCGGGCGCGGCGAGGCACCCGCCCTTGGACTTGCTCCCGGAAGAACCCATCGCGGGCGAGACGCCCGGGGGCGCGCGAGCGGATGTGCGCGCGGAGCGACCGGAGGACGCGCCCCTCGCGGCGGCTTCTCCATCAGAGTGCCGTTTGGGACGACGACGCTCGTTCCAGCAGAAATCTCGCCACCTGTTGGGAAATCTCGTCGCGCGTCGTCGATCTCGAGCGCGACGAAGTTCGCGTCGGATGGCGCGAAAGGACACGTCGTCTCGCTCGCGCCACACCTCCCCCCAGAGCCCCTCGCGGTGCGTCTCTCTCGGGCGCCTTCGCTCCGGATGATGCGCCGCCTCCGCCTCGTCGCGGCGCTGCTCGCGCTCGTCGCACTTTGCCTCGACCGCCCCGGCGCGCTCGTCCGCGCGGAGAGCTCGCACGACCACGGCCCCTCGCCTCGCGTCTTCACGCCCTTCGCGCGGTGCGACGCCGCGAGCTTCGCGACCCTCGACCCCGCGTGGTCGTTCGCGTCGTTCGAGGCGACGCTCTCGCTGTCCGTCCCCATGGACACGTACGCGTCGCACTACAACTACGTCGCGTACGGCACCGCGCGCGTCGCGAACGTCACCGCGGGGATGAGCGTGTTGAACGTCACCCTCGCGCCGACCAGGGCGCCCGCCGCCTCCTCCGCCTCCTCCGCGTTCGCCCTGAACGCGCACATCCACGCGGCGCGGTGCTCGGCGAACGCCGGCGGCGCGCACTACCGCCAGGACCCCTCGGGCCCGGACTCGGGCGACAACATCGTCGAGGTCGAGGACATGATCTGGCCCGACGGCGTCGACGCGGCGGGTTCGTCGTCGTCGTCCGCGAAAAAATCCTTCGCGGCGACGCGCGATTACCTCGTGGACTACGACCTCGCCGCGTCCGTCGTGATCCACTCGAGCGACACCGGCGCGCGCATCGCGTGCTGCGACATGACCCCGAACCTCCCCGACCTCCCCGACGCGTGGAGCGCGACGATCGAGGCGAACATCTTCCACGAGGCCGCCGTCGGCGCCGGCGCCAACGTCTCGTACACGATGCTTCGCGACGAGTTTTACGACCGCGCCTCCGGCTTCGCGCGCGTCGACGAGCGCTCGTACTTCTCGAAGCAGACGCGCATCACGAACGTCGCGATCGACGAGCTCATCACCATGCACCGCAACGAGACGTTTCCGCACGGGCACTGCGTCGCGACCGCGTTGGATTCGGATTCGGCGCGGTTTCTCACGCGGGGCGGCAATCACACGCTCGCGAGCACCGCCGATTTTTTCGGCCTCTCGGGCGACACCCCCGACGCGTACGAGGGCGCGGGGGCGCAACACGCCGTGCGCGGGATCCCGTGCGAGAAGTGGAGCCGAACCGTCACGATGCCGAACCGGCGCGTGCCCGGGGGCGCCGCGTCGACGTACCAGTTCGAGTTTTACTTCCCCGTGACTTCGTGGTTGATTCGCCGGGAGCACTACCACCGGACGCTCGCGCGCGTCGTCGTCCGCTCCGACTCCGGTTTTCGGGGGGATAAAGTGCTTCATTTCTACGACTTCGTCGACTTCCGCCCGTACCACTCCGACGACCCGAGCGAGAACGTGTTCGACCCGTGCGCGGTGTTCGACGCGGACCGGATGGCGGGGAACTGCACGTGCCGCGGGGCGACGCGGGAAGGGTTCGGAAAAGCCGCCGAGGCGGCGGCGACGGCGATTCTCATCCTCCTGATCGTCGCGGGGTGCGCGGGGTGGGGGGGGTACGTGTACTTCACCAGGGACAAGGGGAAAAAACTCATCGACGAGGGGAACGAGATGACGCCCATCTGATGTACTTATTCGAAAGTAAGAAAGAGAGCGGCGGAGAGGGGGTACCAGTATCGCGCGTGTTTTTCGCGCGCAGAGTGACGACGACGACGCGCGAAAACCGATGACTTCGCTGACTTCGTATCATAGAAAATGCTCATTTAAATAAGGAGAGATGAACGAGATACTTGTACGTACCGGTCGATACGAACGACACTCGTACTACACCGGTCAGTAGTACGCGTCCTCCTGTTCCTCCGCCCTCCTCTGCGCCTCGAACTCGTCCCTGAGCCTCCTCCGCTCCCGGTACAGCTCCTCCGCGGCGTTGACGCGCGCGCGGGAAGACTCGTCCGAGTCGTCGTCGTCGTCTTCGTCCGAGCGCGCCGCCCCGTCGTTCCCCCGGCGGCGTCGGCTTCGGTCCCCCCCCGCGCGCCCCGTCGTCTCCTCGGCGCGCTCCGCCTCCTCCTGGTCGAGGTCCTCGCCCGCGGAGGCGAAATCGTCCGCGAGGTCCGTCTCGTCGCCGCCTCGGTCCGAATCGTCCCCGCTCGAGAGCCCGCCGCCGCCGGGCGCGCCGGCGCCGCCCCTCGCGAGCGCGGCGAAGTACCCTCGCGCGCCCGACGCGCCGAAAAACGCGCCGAAACCTGAGCCTCTTCTTCCCCCTTTCCCTCCGCGTTCGTCGTACGCCGGGTCACCCGCGCGCGTTCGGTTCGAGATGCTGAACCGCGCGTCCAGGTCGGTCATGTTCCGGTCGAGGACCGCGAACCGGTTCGCCTCCGCGGCGCGCGACTTCTGTCTGTGCTCGCGCGCAGACGCGTTCCTCGGGTTCGCGGACCCGAGCTTCGGCGCGCGCGGCGCCGTCGAGCGGTTCGTCCAGCGGGACCCGTCGTGGCGGTTCAGGCGCGCGAGCTTCTCCGCCTCGAGCGCGCGAGCCCTCTGCGCGCGCTCCATGTGCACGCGCTCGAAGTAGTCCGCGCCGCCGCCGCCGCCTTTGGACGAGGGCGAGCTCGAGCGCGCCGCGCGAAGCCTCCGCTCGAACCCGCGAGCGGCGACGCCGCCCGCGCGCCGCGCGCCGTCCTTCCCCCCCCCGCCGCCTTTGGGGGCGTTCGCGTCATTCCCTCGGGCGTCGTCGCCGTCCTCGTTCTCGTCGACGTTCTCGTCGTTTTCGTCCTCCGCGAGCTCGAGCTCCGCGAGCGCCCTCTCCGCGAGCCTCCGGTCCTCGAGCTCGTCCGCCGCGAGCCTGACGGTATCGTCCTTCCTCGCGTAATGGCTCGCCGCGCCGCGGATCGGCGCGTGCGCCGAGGGCCGGCGGTTCCGACGCGCGGGGTGATCCGCCGGCGGCGAGGGAAGCACGACGTCGCCGGCGGCGACGTACGACCCGTCGCCGCCGTTCTGATCCGTCCACCGCGGGTCCACGAGAGCGACGGGTCCCGACGAAGCGGTCCCGTACGCGCCGCCGCTCTCCCTCAGGGTCTTGCTCCACCGCCCGAACGCGCCGACGGGCGCGAGCCACCCCGCGCTCCGCGACGCCGCCGACGCGAGCGCGCCGGAGACGCCGTCCACGTACGCGCCGAGCGACGCCGAGAACGTTTTGGCGGACGACGCGTCGCCGCTCGCCTTCTCGAGCTCGCGGCGCCTTCGACTCTTCGCGGCGATCGCGCGCGTGTACGCGGGGGCGTCCCCCGCGGTCTTGGGCCTGAACGTGCACTCGCGAACGCGCTCCGCCTCCGCCGCCGCGCGCCTCGCCTCGCGCTCGCGGGACGCGCGCCGCAGCCACTCGACGCCGCGACGGTAAAACCGCTCGCCGCCGCCGTCGCCGCCGCCGGCGCCGGCGCTCCGTCCCGAACGCCGAGCGATCTCCCTGGACGCCCTGGACACCTCGGGCTTGAACGGCTGCGTCGCGGCGATCGCGTCGTCCTCCGCGACGCGCATCGCGCGCGCCGCGGGGTCGCCGACGATCCCGACGCGCCCCGACGCGTCGAGGTGGTACTCCCTCGGGTCCAGGCGAAGCGCCTTGTCCGCGCGATCCATCGCGGATCGGGTATCCCGGAGCGCCGCCTCGACCCGACGCTTCCTCTCCCGCATCCGCTCGGCGCCCCTGCGCACGAGGACGTCCACGCGCGAGAGCGGCTCGGCGGCCGCGGGACCGGCGTAGCCTTCGCTCACGAGCGCCGCCTCGCGCGCGTGCACGAGCGCCGCCATCTCGCGGCTCCTGTTGGAAATTTTCGGCGCAAACGTCTCCTCGGGGTCGGGCGCGCCGATCGACTTGCTCGGGTCCGCGTGAAGCCGCGCGAACAGGGCGCTGCTCTCGACGAGCGTCAGCCGGGGGGGGGGCGGGCGCTTCGCGAGGCCGATCTTCGCCCGCGCCGCCTCGCGCTCGGACGCCGTCGGGCTCGGAGGCTTCTCCCGCTCGGAGCGGCGCCAAAACGAACCGAAATTGAGAAACCCGGAACGAGCCTCCGCGCGCTTCCCGGGGCTCGTCTCCTTCTTGAACGAGGACGTCCCGCCGAGGACGCCGTCAGCGCTCTTCGCCGCCGTGACGGACGTCTTGTTGCGAATCGTGGTGCCCTTTCGACCCTTCCCTCGCTCCGCGGTGAAGCCCGCGGCGGACGAGGGCCGTCTCGCCGAGATCGCGGCGGCGCCGGAAGCGGCGCCGCCGACGCGCGCCTCGCTCCGTAACAGAGCGTCGACGCGGCGCTGCGAGGGGGAGGCGTCCTTGTCCGTCTCCATGCGCACGAGGTCGACGAGGCGCTGGCCCTCGGGCGTGCGCGCAGGGGAGGACGCGGGCGCGGACCCGCGTCCCCCCGGGGGGTTCGCCTTCGCCGCGGGGGAGGGATCCTCCCCGAGCAATCCGGACGGATCGTCGAACTCGGACGCGGCGGCGTCGTCGTCGTCGCTCGGGGCGGGGCCGAGCTCGTCCGCGTGCTGCCGCTCGAGGTGCGCGCTGTGCTCGCGGAGACGCTCGCGCCTGCGGGTCGGGGGGGGGGCGGGGGTGCGGCGAGGGGCGGTGGGTCAGACAGAGGCCGGGACGGGGACGCGCGGGGCGGTCGATCGTCGTGGGCGATCGGTGCGATCGATCGCGCGGCGATCCGAGAGGGACGGACCACGCGCGGTTCGCGGACGCTTCTTCGCTTCCCGGGGGGCGGAGGGAGACGCACATCAGACGCGCGAGGAGCGGGTGTGGCTTGGCGGTCTTCGTGTGCATGGAGCCGACGCGCGCGGGCCTGCGAACGCGCGAGGGTGAGGAGGGGAGGCGGGGGGGGGAGTCGTCAGGGGGGCGTCCGAGGCTCGCGGAGGCGCTCGGGGTGGCGCGTCGG
>MDSW01009991.1_pt1 | contig 11036 bp, 2 predicted proteins | sample 811171 | NCBI WGS metagenome assembly MDSW01 (sample SAMN05326641, study PRJNA326480) | marine metagenome | isolation source: seawater | place: Atlantic Ocean: North West | collected 2012 | reverse complement strand
GGAGTCGGGGGAGTCGGGGGAGGAGTCGGGGGAGTCGGGGGAGGCGTCGTCGGGGACCTCCGAGACGTCTCGGGGGTCGCGTCTTTGTCCGGGGCGGGGCCTCCGTCCGCCGCGGCGCTTTTCGGGCCGGGCTCGGGGAGGCACTCGCGGCGCCCGTCGTGGAACCCCCCGGGGTCGCCGCTGGGCGTCCACGCGGACCCGGGGGGGGCGGGACCCGGACCCGGACCCGGACCCGGGGGCGGGGGCGGGACCGCGGCGGACGGCGCGGCGCTGTTCGACGCGCTCGTCGACGCCGCGACGGGGTTCGAACAAAAAGCCGACGCGCTCGGGAGGGACGTCGACGAGCTCGGGGCGCTCGGGGCGCTCGGGGCCGCCGATTCTCTCCTCTCGGTGGAGAAAGAGAAAGAAAAAGAACGGTCGTCGCTTTTCGCGTCGACGGAGGCGTCGCTCCGCGCGCTCGAGGCGCTCGCGTCGGCGTCGCCTCGCGGCGCGTCGTCGCTCCTCGCGCGCCCGGCGGCGGCGTCGCGGCTGCTGGCGCTGACGGCGGAGGCGCGGTCGCCCCGCGTCGCCGCCGCCGCCGCCGACGCGCTCGCCGCGGCGCTTCGAAGCCACCCGCCGGCGAGCGGAACGCCCGCCGCGGAGACGGTGTGGTCCGTCGACGCCGTCGCCGCGCTCGCCGCGGGGGCGACCCGAAAAGCGACGACGAGAGCGGAAAGGGGTTCTTCCTCCCTTCACGAGACGGACCGAGACGAAAAGGCGAGGGCGGCGGCGCTCCGGGCGCTGGCGGCGACGTGTGCGTCCGCCGAGGACGACGAGTCGCGCGCGGACATCGCCGAGGAGGAGGGCGCGCTTCACGCGGTGCGAGACGCCCTCGCGACGAGAAGCGATCCCGGGAGCGCCTCGGAAGCGCCGGCGGCGGCGGCGGCGGTCGTCGCCGAGCTCGCGGGGGCGCCGCGCATCGTCCGCGACGCGGTCGAGGAGCTGAGGGGTGGTGGCTCACTGGTGGGGGAGTCATCACGCCGGGGGGGATCCACGAACGACCCTTCCGGGGGTGGAGGCGAAGGGCTCTCGGCTCTCGGCCTCGTCGGCTCGCTCGTCACCGTCGCCGAGCGCGGCGCGCGGGCGAACGCGAAACAGTCTTTTTCTTTCGGGGAAGAAACCCGTCGGTTCGAGGGTACTCCCGACGACGACGCGTCGGCTCGAGACTCCCGGTCGCTCGGGTGTTTTTCGAACGCGCCCGCGTCCGCGATGCGCGCCGTCGCGCGGCTCGCCGGCGCGGACCCGACGCTCGCGCGAGCGCTCGCGCGTTCGGCTCGGGTCGCGGACGCGGCGGCTTCGGCGGCGGCGAGCATTCTCCCGGTCGCTTCGGAGAACTCCGCGTCGAACGCCGCGTCGTCCGACGCCGCCGCCGACGCGTGGTTCGCCGCGCACGCCTTCTCCGCGCTCGCCGCGATGGCGAGCGCGTTCGCCGAGCCCGAGGAATACGCTTCGCTCGATCCTTCGAGTCGGCGCTCTTCGACTCCGGGCGACGATCGGGGGAACAAACGCGCGGCGGGGACGCGCTCGGGGAAACGAACGCTCGAATCCCCGCCGGCGACGCTAATGCGCGCGGCGCGGAAAGCCTCGGCGGCGGCGACGGCGCTCCTGGCGCGAACACCTCCTCGAGACGGCAGCGACGGAGGGTTCCCGAATGCCGATTCCAAATTCCATTCCGAATCGGCTCGTGAGAACGCGGCGGTGAAACTCTCTCGGCTGGCGCTCGGCGTCGCGTCGACGGTCGATCCCGAGGACGATCCCGAGCGACGGGATCCTTCCTTCGCGGATCCGACGACGAGTTCGGACTCGGCGCTCCGCGAGCGCCGCGGCGCCGCGAGGCTCACCATCGCGACGGAGGCGCTCGAGCTCGGGGGGGGGGTGCACTCCGAGGCGCGCGGCGCGGACGCCTCCGCCTCCGCCCATTCCGCCTCCGCCTTGGCCTTCGCGGCGGCGCGCGTCGGCGCGGCGAACGCGCTCGCCGCGTTCTGCGCCGGAGGGGCGCCGTTTTGGTTCGACGAAGAAGATGAAGACGACGACGAAGATGAAGACGACGAACCCGAAGCCGCCTCGGAGGAAGGCGGCGTCGATTCGAGCCGGGTCCGTCGTCCGAGTCCGGCGCGGATGATCGAATCGCTCCTCGACGCGATCCCGCGCGACGCCGCCGGGGATCGCCTAAACGCCTCCCCGCGCGCCCTCCCGCGTTTCCCTCCCTCGGTCGTCTCGGCGTGCCTCACCGCCTTGTCGCGCCTGGCGAGCACGAACGCGTGCGGTTTCGCGGTGGCGACCGCGCTCATCGCCGAGCCGGAAGAAGCGAAACCGGAACCGGGAGTACCCTCCTCATCATCGCGATCGGGCGGCCCCGGCCTCGCCCCCGGACCCCTTCGCCGCCGGGAGACTCGCGTCGAGGCGCTCGCGCGGTGCGCGGGCGGCGGCGCGGCGGACCCCGGCGCGGTCGCGGGCGAGGCGCTCCGTTGGACGCGCGCCTCCGCCCTCGCCGCCGTCGGCGCGCTCGGCGTCTTGGCCGAAACGGTCGCGAGGGACGCGAGGCTCGCCGCGAAGCTCGCGCGGTGCGCTTGGGGATCCGAGAGGGGGATCATCTCTCCGAGAGGGGCCGGTCGAGCGGTCGCGCGGAGCGTTTTTTCCCGCGACCCGTTTGCGTTTTTGGACGAGCGCGCGTTTTTGCGCGCGTGCGTCGCGTCAGACCGCCCGCTCGCGTGTCGTAGCGCGCGGACGGACGCTCGGACGGACGCGCACCGAGAGGCCCCCTTCTGGGGCGCGATCGAGCCGGAGGACCTCGGGTTCGAGCCGACGCGGGTGTCGGCGCCTCTTTCCCTTTGGGACGGCGGCGGCGCGGGGTCGGGTCCCGGTTTCGAGCGGGGTCGGCGGTCCCGCGCGGGGTCGGTTTCGTTCCCGCGCGGCGGCGGGTTCCCGGAGATTTCGACGAATCCGTTCGGCGCCCCGAACGCGTCCGGCGGTACGCCTCCCCTGACGACGCGCGAGGCGCACGCGAGCTTAGGGCGGCGCGCGTTCGACGCGGCGTCGTGGGGCGACCCCCCGGGGGACCTCGTGTGGCGCTCGAGGGAGGGCGACGGGGGCGCGCGGGCGACGGCCGCGCGCCTCTTTCGCCGCGTCGCCACCGCCATCGCGGCGACCCCGAGAGGCGCGCCCGATTCCGATTCGATCTCGATGTTCGAGTCCGACCGATTCGCCGCCGCCGCGGAGGGCCTGGCGCGGATGGCCGAGCCCGCGGCGACGGCGGCGAGCCTCGCGACCGCGCCCGAGACGCGGGACCGGTCCCCCGGGGGGGGCAACGCGGAGCGGCGAGCGGCGGCGAAGGCGCTCCTCGCCGTCGCGGCGGGGCTCTTTTCGGAACCGTTCGCCGTGAAACAGTCGAATAATACGAGTCGGCTCGATGCGCTCGCGTTTCGGGCTCTGAGCGCGGCGACCCGGGTCGAGGTCTTGACCGACCGCGACCTGCGCGAGGGTCTGCGGGCGGTGTTTCCCCTCGAGCGCGACGCGATCGATCGATCGATCGCGACGCGCGTCGCGGGGGCGACGGAGGCGTGGTTTCGAAACGTCGTCTCGGACGCGGCGACGGATCAAAACGACGGGCTCGCCGACGCCGACGTCGCGGCGCGTCGCGCCGCCGATTTCGTGGATGCGTTCGCGTCGCGAACGGTCGATGAAAGCGCAGACGCCGATTTCGACTCTTGGCTCGGACCGAAAGGGATCGAAAGGGACGCCGCGGCGTCCGCGATGGTCGACGCGCTCGCGAAGATTGCGGCGCCGCGCCTTTTCTTCCCCGGAAGCGCCTTTTCTTCTTCGCCGGCGCTCGTCGCGTCCGCGCGCGCGACGGCCGCCCTCGGCGCGTTACGCTCGGTCGTGAAGGCGTCGCGCGCGTGCGCGGACGCGGCGGCGCGCGGGGCGGGGGTTGACGCCCTCGCCGACGCCGTGCGCCGCGCCCGCGCCGCGAGAATGAGAAACCGGACGAGGCGATTCCGCGACGCGCGCGATAGGAACGACGAAAGGAAGGACGAAAGGCCCGCGATCGCCGCGGAAGGCCTCAGGGCGCTCTTCGACCGCGGAGTGCTGGACGAGCCGCGCGTCCTGGCGCTTCTGAGCCCGGGGACGGGGATCCTGGAGGCACTCGCGAACGCCGCGGAGAGGCGCGACGGACGCGGGGGGGAGGAAGACGTCGTCGGAGACATCTCCGACGCCGCGCGCGCGTTCGCGAACGACCCGAACGTGTTCGGCCGAACGTCGAACGCGTCGGGAGCCGTGCCGTTTCCGGCGCTGTGCGAGGAAGCGCTTCGCGCGCTCGCGGGGTTCTCGCCCGTGGCGTCGCGCGCGGTCGCGAACGCCAGGAAGGAGGCGAAGAGAGCGAAATGTTAGCGGATTTATTAGGTGGGGGGGTTTTCAGAATTTCGTGGGTCTCTTTACTGGTTTCCATACGAATGACCTCGATTCCAGGTTAACGGTGTACGCCAGGGTTCAACGACCCGCCGATTTCTCCCGGGGGACGATGCGGTCCGTCCGCGCCGTTCGGGTTTGAAAAGCTCGATTTGAAAATCGCGCGCGCCAGATCCAGACCGCGCGCCCTCCTCCCGACGCCACCACCGCGCTCCCTCGCGGGTTCCGTCGGCGAGATGGGGGACGAGTTCGATGATTTCGACATGGACGGCCTCATCGAGGAGGACGAGGCGATGATGGGCGGCGGCGACGAGGACGAGGAGGCGATGGCGATGATGATGGAGGAGGCGAACGCCGAGGCGAACGCGACGCGAGCCACGGCCGCGCCCGGGACGCAGGACGCCCCCGCGACGCAGGACGCCCCCGCGACGCAGGCCGGGGCGGACGACGACGACCTCGACTGGCTCGCCGACGCGGGCGCGACGCAGACCCAGGGAGGCGTCGGGGACGCGGCGTTCCCGGACGACGGCGCCGGCGACGAGGAGGACGCGGAGGCGTCGGACGAGGCCATCTTCGCCGCGTCCAGGCCCGCGGCGCTGCGCTCCAACGCGCGCGCGGACGCCCCCCGACTGAACGCCCTCGACGTCCCGGGTGAGGCCGTGGCCGTCACCGGCGCGGACGGACGCCGCGTGTTCGTGCGCGCGGAACCCGCGCGGCGGTACGGCGCGCCGCCCCCGGCCGCGTCGCCCTTCCTCGGCTCGTCCGAGCTCGGGGGCGCGCGATCGTCGTCGCGCCTCCTGTCCGAGCCCATCGACGCGATGCTCGACCGCATCGACGCGGCGAGGCGCGAGGAGGCGCTCGCCGAGTCCGAGCGCCTCGACGCGCGCGCGAAGATGGACCCCGCCGAGCTCCTCCGCGAGCGCCGCAGGGAGCAGCGGCGCGACGCGAGCGACGCCAACGACGAAAACGCCGCCCCGACGTCGGCGAAGAAGCGGCGTGAGCGCGAATCCGAACGCCGCGAGAAGGACGCCGCCGCGCGCCTCTGGGTCGACGCGCACGCCCCCAAGACGTTCACCGAGCTCCTATCCCCCGAGAACGTCAACCGCGAGGTCTTACACTGGCTCAAGGCGTGGGACGGCGTCGTGTTCAAGCGCGCGCCCCCGAAGGCGGCGCGCGACGTCAGGTTCGGCGGGCGCGGCGGCGGCGCGGCGGCGGGCGCGGGCGGCCGCGGAGGGGGTCCCTCGCGCGGGGGCCGCGGCGGACACGCCGGGCACTCCGGCGCGAACGCGAACCCGCACGGTGGTCTGAACACGCACGTCCCCCTGGACGAGGACGGGCGCCCCGCGAAGAAGATTTTGCTTCTGTGCGGTCCCCCCGGCGTGGGCAAGACGACGCTGGCGCACGTCGCCGCGAGGCACGCGGGGTACCGCGTCGTCGAGGTGAACGCGTCGGACGACCGGTCCGCGGAGGCGCTGACGAAGCGCGTGGTCGACGCCACGCAGATGCAGGCGGTCATCGGCGAGAAGAGGCCCAACTGCGTCGTCATCGACGAGATCGACGGCGCGCTGGGCGGCGCGGAGGGGAAGGGCGCGATTCACGCCCTCCTCAAAATCGTCAACGCGACGAAAAAGAACGCGCCCAAGTCCGTCGCGACGCGCAAGAAGGAGGCGGAGCTCGAGCAGGACGACCAGGGTGAGGAGGACGAGGACCAGGAGGAGAAAGCCGCGGGGGCTTCCAGGGGGTCCACTCTGCGAAAACCCCCCAGGGGAGGTTCGAAGCCCGGCGGTCAACATCCGGTCAAAATCGCGGGCCCGCTCAATCGGCCCATCATCGCGGTGTGCAACGACCCGTACGCGCCGGCGCTGCGCCCGCTCCGCGACGCGGCGAAGATTTTCCGCGTCCTCCCTCCCGCCTCCTCGCGCCTCAACGAGCGCCTGCGCGCGGTGTGCGCGAAGCAGAAGATGCCCGCGGACACCAGGGCGCTCGGGGCGTTGGCGGAGAGGACCGAGGGCGACGTGCGCGCGTGCCTCAACGCGCTGCAGATGATTTTCAACCAGAAGGCGAAGGACGGCGCCGGCGCCGACCGAGGGGTGCGGATGTCGGACGTCGTCGGCGAGCGCGCCGTCGCGGGCGAGAAGGACATGACCACGCAGGCCAGGACGGTGTGGGAGTCTCTCCTCTCCGGGCACATCGCGAACAAGCGCACGAGGGCGCAGAGCCGCGACGGGCACAACGCGCACCTGCGGCGGCTGTGCGCCTCGTTCGGCGACGACGACTTGCTCGTCGCGGGGCTCTTCGAGAACGTGCACTCGGCGCGCATGCGGGACAGCTCCATGATCAAGTCCGCGCGCGCGCTCGACGCGCTCTGCGACGCGGACGCATTCCACGCCCGAGGGTTCGCGCGCGGGAACTTCCACCTCCTCCCGTACGTCACCAGCGCCGCCATGACCGTGCACGCGTGCGTCAGCAACGCCCCCGCGGCGACGAACCTCGAGTGGCCGCAGGGGGGCAAGATCGCGCGCGCCGAGAAAAAGACCCGCGAGACGCTCCGCGCGTGGGCGCAGTCCGCGCGCCCGGAGCACCTCGGTGGACTCCCCGTCGCCTCGGACTTCCAGATCGCGGACCTGGTTCCCTCCCTCCTCGCGGCGACCACGCCGGAGCTCCGCCCCGTCGCGGCGAACTTCATGAAGCCGCACGAGGCGGAGCTCATGCGCGACGTCGTGCGCACGCTCGCGGGGTTCCGCCTCTCCTTCGCGCCGCCGCCGGACGACGGCGCTTCCTTCGGCGGGGGCTTCCGAGGCCAACGCGGGATGGAAACGCTCGTCATGGACCCGCCGATCGACCAGGCGACGAGCTTCGGCGCGGGCGTGAGCGGGTACGTCGAGCCCGGGACGGGCGGCGGTCGATTCGGATCCTTCCAAAGTACCAACGGCGCGAGTCGGAACGAATCGGCGATGGGGATCCACTCGAACAAGTCCGGGTCGTCCTTTCCCGTCGCGTCGCGGCGCGTCTTGCCGCTCGGGGTCATGCAGATGCTCGCGCACGAGATCCGCCTGGAGGAGATTCGCGCGGCTGAGCGCTCGGCGCACGGACCGAACACGCCCCCCGCGAAGCAGGGTCGCGACGAGAACCAAAAGGGGGCGGAGGCGACGGCGCGGCATAAGGCGGACGCGGCGAAGCGGTTGGCGACGGCCATGGGCGGTCTGGGGGGGGCGCAGGCGAACGCCGCGAAGAAGAGCAAGAAGACGGCAGGGAACCAGTGCGGAGTGGCGTACAAGTTCAACGAGGGGTACACCAACGCGGTTAGGAGAACCGTCTTTGTCAGGGACCTGTTTTGATGAGATTCACAGTCCACGTGTGATCGATTTTTACACTTGGCGATGCTGGATGGCGGAAACTCCCATCACTTTTCCTGCGCACCTTATCCCTCCGCACCCCGACCTCCCGACCTCGGCGCCGCGTGGTTTCGCCTCGCGCTCGTGTCGTCCGCGTGGTCTTTTCGATGTCCGCGATCGCCTCGGCCGCGACCGCGACCGCGGCCGCGCCTCGCCCCGCGGTTCCGCGCGCGCGGGTTCGCGGTCGCGACGTCCACCGATCGCTTCGCGCCGCGCATCTCGGCGCGTGCTCTCGCCGCGCGCTCCTCGCCCGCGCCGGCGCTCGTTCGCGCCCGCGCTCGCTCACGTGCCGCGCCGCCTCCGGCGACGACTTCGGCCCGATGGAGCGCGCTCGCGGCGGCGACTTCGCCGGCGCGGCGACGTGCTTCGTGGATGCGTTCTTCCTGCGCAAGGGCAACGCGCGCGACGTGGTGACGGCGTCCGAGCTCGCGTACCTCAACGGCGCGCAGAAGAAGGACCTCCTGCGGCGGTATAACCAGCGCGGCCTGGGAACGATGTTCGTCATCAAGAACGCGGGCGGTAAGGTCGTGGCGTGCGTCGGCGCGGAGGTGCAGACGTTCGTCGGCGCGGTCCCTCAGCGCCGCGCGAAGGAGGGCGCGAGCGCGGAGCCGAAGGATCGCGCGGTGGTGGCGAACCTCGCCGTCGCCGAGGAGGCGCGCCGCCGCGGCCTCGCCAAGGCGCTCATGGCCGCGATCGAGGAGGAAATCCAGGAGTGGGGGTTCGACGAGGCGGTACTGGTCGTGGAGAAGAGCAATCGCGGCGCGATGAGCCTGTACAAGAAGCTCGGGTACAGGGGCATCGGGGGGGAGAAGGACACCCCCAACCTCGTCATCGACGAAAACGGCAAAGTGCGCGAGGCGGAGGTGGCGACGACGACGATGCGCAAGAGCCTCAAGGGAGGGCTCGAGGGCGCGATCGAAAACGTCGACCCGGTCGCGGTGATCGGCATCGGCGCGGGCGTCTCCATAGCGGCGAAGGTCGTCGCGGACGGAGGGGTGGGGGGGTTCACGCTCTGAAGGGACGACGGAATTTATAGGAGCGGAGAAGAGAATAATGAGACGCACGCGCGAACGGGGGTCTCGAGGGGGCGGCTCGGCTTCGGAAGTATGCTCGTCGCGCGATATCGCCGCGTTCGATATGATATCAGACTCACAAACGCGCGACGGTCGTCAGTTCGCCTCCTTCGCGGCGAGTTCCCGCCTTTTGTGTTCCTTTTGGAAATCCTCGAGCGTCCGGAACTTCCCCTCCAGGAGCTCTTTGATCTCGTCGCGAATCTTCGGCTTCCCCTCCGCGCCCCCGCCCTTGTGGTAGTAGTGAAACGCCCAAAACTTCTCCAAGCCGTACAGCGATCCGCTCTCGTAATCCCTCAGGACGTACTCCTCGAAGTCGCGGTAAATCAGCGGCCGGAACTTTTTCTCGAGCCCGTAACTGTAGAAGCGGAACAGGCACTGTAAGCCGTAGTGGTACGAGTGCCGCGCGTCCTCCTCCGCGAGCTGGCAAAACTCCTTGTACATCTTGACGTTGAACGTCCCTCGGAGGAAGTAGCTCCAGAACCGAAACAGCGTGTTCATCTCCTCCGAGTTCCCCGGCCCGACCCTCTCCCGCTCCTCCACGCACCGCTGGTGGAACGCGCGGTACTTCTGCTGCTTGAACCCGTTATCCTCGAGCAGCGAGTGGCTCGGGTGCTGGAACGCGGGGATATCCCGCGGCGACCCGTACGTCCCGGGGGACCGACCCGCGTTGACGCTTTGGCGCCGCCGCCCAAACGACCCGCTCCTCTCCCGCGGGGACGCGCCGTGGAGGAACCCGCGCCCGCCGGACCCAGCACCGTCAGAGCCCTGCGAGAACCCCTCGCCGCTGCGCCAGTCCACGCCCCCCTGCGCGCCGCCGCCGCCGTCCGTCGGCGTGGAGCCCAGGAGCCAGCCGATGTCGTCGCCGCCGCCCTGCGCCCCGGCGCCGCCGCCCTCCTTGAAGGAGCTCGGGAAAAAGTGCGCGCCGCCGGACCCGCCGCGCCAGCTCCCGCTCCCGGCGAACGACCCCGCGCCCGTGAACGACCGCGCCTTCCAGCTCCCGGAGCTCTCCGCGCGATCCTTGCCGCTCTCTTTGCTCCGGAGCTCGCGCTGGTAGAATCGCAGACCCTCGTTGATTTGCGCGTTTTGGCCGTCGCCGCGGCGGTTCCGCGAGGCGCCCTGGCCCTGGCCCTGCCCGCCCCGCTGCGTGACGATCATCAGCCGCGCGATATCCTCGTCGGTGATGATGTCGTCGCCGTAATCCTCGTCCTCGCTCGCGACGGAGGCGCGCGAGGAGATGTGTTTCTTCTCGCCGGATTTCTTCTCCCCGGCGTCGGCGTCGCCCAGATCCTCGTCCATCTCAAACATCTCAAACTCGTCCTCGATGCTCTTCCCCTCCTTCGCGCCGCCGTCCTTCTCCGTCACCGGTGCCATCGGCGGTTTCCCGGTCGTCCGGCCGGCCCCCACCCCCGAGCTCGCGCGATCCCCCGCGACGTTGAGCTCCTCCATGCTGACGATCGTCGGGAGAATCGTCGTCGGTCGTCCCATGTTCGCCGCCGGCGGGATGCCGTCCGGGAATCCCGGAGCCTTGTGCGGAATCCCGGTTTGCGTTCGCTCGCTCGCGCTCATCACCCAGCTCTGCCAGTCCGTCATCTTCCGCAGCCGGTGCCCGTCCGGCCCGTCCACCGCCTCCACCTCCACGATCAGGCTGCCCCGAATCGCCTCGAGGACCATCCCGGGTTCCGGGGTCATCATGCGGATGCGGTTGAACCCCGCGATGACGGGAAGCGGGATCCACCCGTGCTCGTCCATGCGCCCGCGGAGAAACAAATCCTTGACGAGGTTCTCCACGGAGAAGTAGTACTCCACCTGCTGCCTGACCGCCGCCAGGAGCTGGTCCTTCCCGGGGCCCTGCCCGAGCTTCCCGCCCTGGGCGCCCCCGCGGCCCCCGCGCCCGCCCTGAGCGCCGGGGTGCGACGGCGGGGGCCCGAAATACATCGGCCCGCCCGCGCCAACCGGCGCGCCGCCGTTCCGCGGCACAAAGTACCCCGGGTTGAACCCGCCGTACGCCGCGGACATCGCGCCCGGGTTGTACCCGGGCGGGGCCATCTGCGCGTTCGCCCCGGGGCCCCGGCCCCCGCGGCCGCCCCGGCCGCCGCCGGGCGTCCACTCGCCGCCGTCGCCG
>MDSW01050059.1_pt1 | contig 11039 bp, 10 predicted proteins | sample 811171 | NCBI WGS metagenome assembly MDSW01 (sample SAMN05326641, study PRJNA326480) | marine metagenome | isolation source: seawater | place: Atlantic Ocean: North West | collected 2012 | reverse complement strand
CATTGTTTTTTAGTTTTTTAAATAATTGATTTCTTGATAGTTTGAATGGTTTGGTGACACGAATTGTGTATAAATGATATGAATGTGTTTTATCAATTACCATATCAGGTAAAATTATTCCAGGGATATTTTGTAAATTCTTATGATAATAAAGAGATGCAGTTTTACGAAGTTCATTAATTTTCTTTATTCTCTTTAATTGTGTTATTCCAAGTGCGGATCTAATTTCATCTAATCGATAATTGTAACCCGGTTCTACAATATCAAAAATCCAAGGATAGCCACTAGAATAACGACTTTTCAAGGATTTTGTCATTCCATGACTTCGTATTTGTCTAATTTTCTCTGCAATTTCTTTTGAATTTGTAGTTACCATTCCCCCTTCAGCGGTGGTAATATTTTTGGTTGGATAAAACGAAAAACATCCAGTATTTCCTAATGTTCCTACATGTTTTGATTTATGAAATGTTCCTATTGCATGTGCACAATCTTCAACAACCTTTAGATTATGATCTTGTGCAAGTTCCAGAATTTCTTCTATGTTACAAACCTGACCATAGATATGAACTGGAATTATTGCTTTGGTTCTTTTTGTAATATTCTTTTTTACATTTGAAAGAGACAAAAAGAAATTTTCTTTGTTTATATCAGCAATAACAGGTTTTGCATTACAAGCAAGTATTGCATTTGCATCAGCAACAAAAGTTAGATCGGGGATAATTACTTCATCATTTTCTTTAATTCCTAATGCTTTTAGTGAAAGATGTAATGCGGCGGTACAATTAGAAACAGCAACTGCATATTTAGATTTTGAATATTTACAAAAATCAGCTTCAAATTTTTCTAATTGTGGACCAAGTGTTAACATACTCTGTGAAAGTGTTCTATTGATAGATTTTTTATCATCATCAGAAATCCATGGTTCATAAGCTGGGAATTTTACCTTTGAGTCTTTAAAGAAATCTTTTTTCATTTTGTAACTACTTATAAGCAAAAAATAGAATTTTAGCCTAATAAAACATTTCTATTGAATTTTTTTCTTAAGATTTTGTATAAAAAGTTAATAGGTTATGATTTTTGTGCAGTATATGGTTTTAGAATTTTCATTAACAATTCCTAGTCCCGCAAAAAAAATTAAAGAAAAGATTACTGATTTTAAAAATTTTAAAAATTACATGCCACTTCAAATTGAACAAGTTCGTATAATAGAGGATGAAGATGAATTTATGGGTATTAATTTGGATAACAATCAGGTAATAACTGAAGAAATTATTACTTCAAAGGCCATTTTAAAGGCAAGAATAAAACAACGTAGTCTTCAAACAATAAATGATAATTCACTGATTACAAAAATTATTCAGGGCCCTGCAGAAGGAACTATTATCAAATTAGTTTTAGAGCAACAAGATGAACAAACATTAGTTTCAATTTCAATTGAACCAAAATTAAAAATGAAATATTTCTTTTTAAAACCTCTAATAGGTAAAGAATATAAGAAAATTTTTACTGCTATTTTGTATAGGATACACACGGAGATAGTGAATGAAAATGAGTAGTGAAGATTTCTCAAATATGATAAATTGGGATAATTTTATGCAGCAATCTGACGATTTTAAGAATAAAGAACCTTTCAATTTTTCATTTATTGAAGAATTTTTTAATCGTGAATTTTATGAACTTCTCTATTCAAGTTATCCAAAGTTTGATTCTAGTTGGAATGAACATGCAGACACAGACAAATTTCAATTAAATAAAACATGGAATAAAATGCCAACATCAGAAGTAAACAGAGAGGGTGACGATCCAACAATCAGTGAATCATGGAATAAACTAAAGAGATATGCTGAGACAGATGAATTTGTTTCGTATTTTAGAGAATTTTCTGGTGTACCAGTTACAAAATGTAAACACTTTTTGTTCATGGGTTATCAACGAGGTGGATTTCAACTTCCACATATTCATAATGTCGGTCCAAGTACATTGGTAATCATGTTGTACTTTTCAAAGAATTGGAAAAATGGTGATCCAGGTGGAACGTATATGGCTTCTGAGCCTGATGAATCATCAATTATTTTTGAACCATATAATTTGGATAACTCAATTGCTCTATTTCATGACGGACCAAAGGCAGCTCATGGTGTAAGATATATTTCAAAAGACATTGAAAGATGTGGATTTCAGATAACACTTGAAGGGTTTTCTGAAGACTCAGGTTGGTCAGCTAAATAAATCCTTGAGATATATCTTAACTCTGAATCTTTAATATTTTGAATGAAAAATAATAATATCCAGTTAAGAAGGAAAATGTTCCTACATGTGTTATAGCAACTCCAATGTCTCCGAAAATTGTTCCTAAGGTGATCATTCCAACCAACATAATCATGCTTGATATTATTAAACCAATGAGAGGAATCTTTCCATTTTCTTGCGACATAAATTTTCCAAAATAAAATTGATTTATTGTTAGTGGAATAATTGAAAAACTCATTATTTGTATTAGTGTTACAATATCAGTATATTTTTCAAAATAAGTAGGAATGATAACAGGCATTACGATAACCCCGATGAACACAAAAACAAATGATAATAGTATGGTATTTCGCTGTAAATTTTTTGAAATATTTCCTGTAATCAGATTAGGTAAGAAAAATTTGAAAATTACTGCTGGAAAAATTGTAAATACTGAAATTATTTGTAGTGCCAATGAATAATTTCCCAAAAATGTTAATCCCATAATTGGAGCTATCAATAATTTATCAGACTGTTTTGTAACACTATCTGAAATTATTAAAAAATAGTTCGAAAAAATAAATTTAGAATTTATTTTAATTTCTTTAAAATCATTTTTTAAGTCAGATAATCTCCAATATCGATTCTTAAGATCCTGAAAAATATATCTAATATAGAAAAAATATGAAATTGCAATACCATAAATCACTCCTTCAACACCTGCAATTTGTAATCCCAAAAATGCTAAGCAAACAGATAGTGTTTTTTGAATAATAATATTTAATGCGTATTTTTTGGATTCTCTTTTTGCAATATCTCTTGTGGAACCATAAACAAAAATAATAATTCCAAACACTAGTAATCCAATAATAAAATTATCTAGAATGATTGAAACCATGACGGTAAGTAATCCCGCAATTATGGACAAAAATAGTAATGAACTTGAAACAGTTTTGTTTTTTGCAAGATAAACAGTAAATGTGTTACCGGTTCCCAGTAATGTTATTGTTGAAAGCAGAGTTGCAAGACTGATTATATAATGAATCTCACCATAATCGGATGGAAGAACAATTATTGCAAGATAGAACCAAAAAGCAACTGAAATAACGCTACCTAATACATCTCCAAAACCAATAGTAATAATTTCTTTTAAAGCCTTCATAGATTCTTTACCAAAATTTATTATGAAAATTTATTAGTATATGTAATAATTTTGTCTAGATCATTCTCAGTCAAATTTGGATGTGTTGGAAGTGAAACAATTTCTGAAGATACTAATTCGGTATTTGGGAGACGGGTATGTGTTTTATACATATCAAAATGGGTGATAGGTTTGTAATGAATTCCAGTTTCAATGCCATTCTCTTTCATTTTTTTCATGAAATGTTTTCTATTTTTAACTCTGATCCAATAGAAATGATACGAAGAATTATCATCAAATGGCATTTTATTTTCAAGATTAATTTCTTTAGAAAGTTTTTTTGCGTTTAATTTTCTTTTTAAGTTATTTTTATTTAGTTTATTTAATTGGATTAAGCCGATAGATGCCTCAAATTCATTCATATAATAATTCCATCCAAGTTCCTTGACATTATAATTAACATCTTTACGATTACTTATTCCACACCAACGTCTAGATTTCAATTTTAATTCATCATTTTTCCAGTCATTGTTATTTAGCGTAATTGCACCACCTGATGGCATAGCTAAATTCTTAATTGGATGAAAGCTGAAACAAACTGCATCACCATGTTGGCCAATAATTTTTCCATTAAATTTAGTTCCTGTAGCATGAGCTGCATCTTCGACTAGGTATAATGAATTATTTTTACAAATCGATTTTAGTGATTTCATATCACATGATAAACCCCCAAGATGAACGGGTAAAATTAATTTGGTTTTTTTAGTAATTGATTTTTTTACTTGTGAAGGATCAAGACATAATGTAGAAGGATCAATATCTACAAATTTAGGAATTCCACCGTTGTAAATTATTGCATGAGCAGTAGAAACAAAAGATATTGACGGAAGAATAACTTCTTTATTTTTTATATTAAATAACGATAATGCAAGATGTAATGCTGCGGTTCCACTATTTACAGCAACACAAGATTTAGAATTTACAAATTTTTGAAATTTTTTTTCAAATTTTGAAACATTTCCAACACCAGAACCGGATGCCCAAAATTTATTTTTCAGTACTTTTGATAGCTGAGTGAGTTCTTTTTCATCTGAGATGATATCAAATAACTTTATTTTTTTCATTATTTATAATATTTAATGAAATTCTAATTTTAATAAAACGTTCTATGCATTACAATTTTGAATAGTAGAATTTGTTTGAAATGTATAATTACTGCATTAATTTGATAGAGATAAATGAAAATTGCAATAACAGGCGGTTCAGGATTAATTGGAACTGCAATATATAATTTATTTAAAAAACAACATGAAATTACAATTTTGGATTATAACAAACCAAGAGATTCTGAAGTCAATTTTGTAAAAATAGATATTGAAAATCCCAAAGAGATTATTGAATCAACAAAAGGAATTGATGTGATTATTCATCTAGCCGCTGCATTAGGAGTTATTGAAACGGAAAAGAATCCAGTTAGAACATTAGATGTTAATGCAATTGGTACAAAGAATGTATTAGAAGCATGTAGGATAAACAATGTTAAAAAATTTATTTTTTCCTCATCATCAGAAATCTACGGTGAACCTGAAAAAATACCAATTAAAGAAACGGATAGAGTTACACCAATCACAACTTATGGAATTAGTAAACTAATGGCAGAAGAATATATTAAATCATATTCAAGAGCTTACGGAATAAGATACACAATATTTAGATTGTTCAATGTTTATGGTGAAGAACAAGCAACCAAATGGGTTGTTCCAGAATTTGTAAAGAAGATAGTCAATGACGAGGAAGTTACAATTCATGGAGATGGGAATCAAATAAGAGCATTTTGTCATGTATTAGATATTGCAAATGCATTTGAAATTGCATTAACAAAAGGCGATGATGAAATTTTTAATATTGGAAATAACTTAGAGCCAATATCTATCAAAGAACTTGCACATAGGATTATCACACTATCTAAATCAAATAGCCATATAGCATTCATTTCTTTTGATAATTCTTCACGAAACAGAAAAGAAATTATCAATAGAGCCCCAGATATCTCAAAGGCTACAGAGATACTAGGATACAAACCAAAAATAACATTAGATGATGGTTTAACAAAAGTTATTACAAAACATAGTAAATCTTAATGTCAAAATGCAAAATACGAATATGAGAAATAAAATAATTTTGCTTGATTCAATTTATTCAATTGATGATATTAAGAAGGAATTAATAGAATTCAAAGATGTTAGAATTATTACATTTGATTATAACTCTCACAAAAATCTATTAAAAAATAAAATAAAGCATGAAATATCTGATGATTTTCTTCATGAGGATGATCTTAAACTAATACAAAATGAATCATTTATTCTCGCTAATTGGCATAATGGAAAATTAAAAGATTTACTGGAATATGAAAATGTGAATTTAGGAAGAACTTTTTATGTGGAATTTCATCATTACTTACTACAAATTTTAAAAAAGATTATAGAAATTAAAAATATTATAGAAGAAGAATCTAATGTGGAATTCATTGTTTCACCAGGATTATTCAAAATTGTAAATGAATTTCATACATCAGTTCTACAGCTTGATACAAAAATTAAAAATAATGATGAATTTCTTGATGATTCAATAAAATTTCATCTCACAAATTCTGTAAAATTTGATTTATCTAGAAAATCATATCAAAGATTAAAAAAATCCTCTGAAAAAATTTTCTCCAATATGAGATCAAAAGATATGAAAGATGGAGAGAAATCTATTCTTTTTGTTGAGTTTGATCCCATAAAATATGAAAAATTATTTAAGAATTCTAAGAATCATTCATTAAATTTTATTTTATTTAATAGAAGAAGACCTTCAATGTGGAATTTAAGGTCATATCAAGTAATTAAGAATTCAAACTGTATTATTGCAAATGCAGACCACATTATGGATGAAAAACTTTCCAGAATTATAGAGAATGAACAAGAAAAAATAAGCAAAGAAATAAAAAATTTATGGAAGAATGAAGAATTTTTCAAAACATATTTTAAAATTAATAATAAGTCATTCTGGGAAATCATAAAGATTGATTTTCAAAAACTTTGTATCAATAGAATGAAAGAAGCAATAAATGAAATTCACATTACTAAAAAAATCCTTGAGAAGTTTAAGATCTCATCAATTGTTTGTTGGTCTGAGAATGGATTTAATGAACAGATTGTGATAGGTGTAAGTCAAAAAATGAAAAAGAGAATATTTCTTTTACAACATGGTTTGTATGCGGATTCAATTGATTCTGTATCTCAGAACGAGTTTTCTGGTGTATTACCCAGAAATTCTGATAACTTTTTGGTTTGGGGAGATGTGTTTAGACAGTATACAGAAATGGCAGATGTTTCTGATTCTAAAATTGAAATAATTGGAAGCCCATCATACGATTCTATTTTAGATAAAAAAGAAATTATAGATAATCGTGGAAAATATATTCTTATTGCAACTACATCAACATCTAATAAAATTGGAGATTTTTTGATAAATAATAGAGAGAAATTTGAAAGAGTAATTTTATCAATTTGTAAAACTTTAGTGAAACAAAAAAAAGAAATTATCATTAAGATTCATCCTTTTGAAGAAGAAGAAGATGTTACAAAATTGGTAAAGGAATTTAATTCCAAAATTAAGATAATAAAAAAAGGAGACATAATTCCTTTAATCAAAGCATGTGATGTTTTTATTACTTTAGATATGTCAACAACTATACTAGAAGCACAATTACTAAAAAAACCTGTTATTTCAATTAATACCGAAACAGTTCCATTCAATGATGGATCTACAGTTTTTGAATCAGATTCATGTGTAAGAATAAAAATTGATGAATTTGAAGAGATAATTCATAAAATTTTTCATGATAATGATTATAGAACAAAACTGATTAGAAATGGTACTGATTATTTGAATAGATATGTTAGTAACCAAGGAAATGCAAGTGTAAAATTATTATCATACTTGGAAAAATTCTAGCAAGTTTCTAATTCGTATGTATTTTGAATATATTTGAATTTATTTTTTTTGAAAAATTTGATTGATTCTTTATTTTTTGGACTAACATTAGCTAGAAATCTACTTCTAGGGTTTAGTTTCATTAATAATTCAATAGATTTTTGGCCCAAACCTTTACCCTGCACATTTTTTTTTAAGAAAATTCCTATTTCATTCATTTCTGTAAGATAAATACTACCGATTTTTTTATTTTTTTGAAAAATTATGTACCATTTTGTATATGGTTTAGATAGAACAAATTTTTTGTGTTGGGCATATGTTGGCATTTTTTTATGAGAAATTCTAGTTATCGGATCACGTTCTTTCAAATGTTGATATAAAAACTTGATATCAGATTTGTCCACTTCTTTAAATCTAATTTCATCTTCAGACATAGCTTTTTAAAAAAAATCAAGTATTTCAAGATTAGGCAAAAAGAATATGAGCATTGTGTAGAATTAATCAATAAGTTTGAGAATAATAACTAGATTTTGAATTAATGTAATTACCAATACTTTGGAAAGAATAAATCATGGACGTATAGTGAAACATTATGAAAACATATGTGATAGCTGAAATTGGATCTAATTGGGAAGGAAATATAACAAAAGCTAAAAAATTAATCCATCTATCAAAAAAAGCAGGTGCAGATGCTGTAAAATTTCAGATTTGGAGAGCAGAGGATCTATATTCTAAAAAACATCCAGAATGGAAAAATATTAAGAAATCTGAACTTAATTTTGTAAAAATAAAATTGCTCAAAGAATATGCAGATAAGATCGGCATAGAATTTTTTTGTAGTGCTTTTTTTCCAGAGGCTGTAAAATTCCTGGAATCACTTAAAGTAAAAAGATTCAAAGTTGCATCAAGGACTTGTATATTTAAAGACCCATTTTCTATGGAAACTCTGTCAGAAAAAGCAAAGACAAGAAAACCAATTATAATTAGTATGGGGATGGGAGGAAACAAAAATAAAATAAAAAAAATATTTTCATCGAATGAAACTACATTTTGTTATTGTATTTCTGATTATCCATTAAAATTTGAGAAGATAAAATGGGAAGATGCTAAAGAATTTAATGGTTTTTCTGATCATTCGGTTGGCATTACAGCACCAATTATTTTTACATTATTAAAAAAACAGATGAAAGCAAAAAATATCATAATAGAAAAACATGTAAAACTGAAAGGCTCCAGAGGTCCAGATGCAGAAACATCAATAGATACTGATGAACTATCTGAATTAATCCGTCATATTAGAATTATTTCAAAAATGAAAATTTAGTGTTTGTTAACACACCAAAATTTAGTAGCAATCTTAAAATATTTACTTTTAACATTTTTAGATTAGAAATTAACAGTAATTAAGATGAATGAAAAACTTCTATTTTGGCAAACTAGTGATTGGTTTAATTACAATCTAGCTAACTCGCTCCAAAAACATGATTTTAAATTATATTCAATTATAGACACTGTTAATAAGCCTAAGAAATTCTTTCAAAATCAAAAATTTGTAAACTATGAAAAAATTTGGTTTTTTCATGATGCAATAAAAAAAGATTTCAAATATGATTCAGATTATTTGAACGAGTTTGAGAGAAATTATCAAATTAATTTATGGTTATTGGCAACTAATGAAAGAATTTTCTATAAGTTTAATCCTTTTTACCAATTTAGCACGGAAGAAATTTTATCAATTATTGAACAGGAATGTAGATTTTTTGAATCGGTTATTGATGATGTAAAACCAGATTTTCTGGTAATATCATTAACATGGCAACACCAAGGAGAATTGTTGCGTCAGATGTGTAAGGCCAAAGGCATAAAAATTTTGATGTTTAATACATCCGAATTAGGATGGGGTTCACGTTGGACAATATCAGAAGAATTTGGAGAAAAAGATTACAAAACAGATCTTGAAATTGATGTAAAACAGAATGTTACATTCAAAAATTTAAACGAATTTTTTGATAAATGGAAAAGTGATTCAAAAGAATATTTATCTCAAATAGGACATGAAAATGATAGTAAGAACAAAAAGAAGAGTCGTCTTAAGGCAGGATTAAGTGTGTTAAGTTCAAAAAATATCAACAACTATACACACTTTCCATATTATGGAAGAACACGTAGTAAGCTAATTAAAAATGAATTAAACTCTGAGATAAATACTAAAAAAAGAAAAACATTCATTGATCAAAACTTTCAAAGAAAATTTAATAAAAATGAAAAAAATATAACTTTTTTCTTACAAGCAGAACAAGAAAGAGCATTATTAATTTCTGCACCATTTTTTACAAATCAAATTGAGACGATACGGCACATCATAAAATCATTACCCGTAGGGTACAAATTAATTGTGAAAGAACATCCAGCGATGGAATTAAGAGGATGGAGAGATATCTCCGAATATAGAGAGATAATAGACATACCTAATGTCATTATGATTCATCCAGATGTAGATTCATTGGAATTAATAAAAGATAGTGAATTAGTAATCTCTATAAATTCTACAGCGGGATTTGAAGCATTATTTTTCAATACACCAAGTATTAATTTTCAGAGAAGAGGATATTCACAAATATCATCATCATTTGTAGTAGGAGAACTAAATGATTTACCAAAATTAATTCGAAAAGCGTTAAAAACACAGGTTAATCCACAAGAAGTTTATGAATATGTTCAAAGATTGACTAAAGAACTTTTTAATTTTGATTATATGGGATTTTTTAAATCATATAATAAGAAATTACATGCAAACGATAATTTAGTTGATGTGGAAATTGATTTTGAAGATATGAAACAATTTTTGAATTTACATAGGGAGAAATTTGATAATCTTGCATTAGAATATATAAAAAAAATTAATGAACATAAAAAAATGATTTAAAAAAATTATTATTAATCTTATCTGGTATTAATTTCAAAAATATTAGGGTTTTTTTCAAGCCATTCAATAACATCATCAATTTGGAAATCCTTATTTTTAGGATAAAAGTATTCAAATATTTTTTTTAAGAATTCATAATCTTCTGGATAATCAAGATTAAAACGATATTTAGACGAGTTATTTTTAAAATCAAATCTATGTATTTTGAATTTATCAGGCCTCCTCAAAATGTATAATGTGACATGTTCACGTTCATCTAATTTTTTTGCATTTAATTGTGCATTGGATAATAATTCTGAAGAAAAAACTTCTACACTCAAACCATTAGGAAATGTTCTAGGAGAAGGTGCTAATGTCCCTACAAAATCATAACTATTAGAAGTGTATTCCCCTATAACATCATCAATAATTTTTCCATCTAATAATGGTGAATCGCTAGTTAATCTCACTACAATATCAGCTTTATATTGATAACATGCGACATAATATCTTTCTAGAACATCTTCTTCTGAACCACGAAAATAATCAACATTTAGTTTTTTGGCTAGTGAAACAATTGCATCATCGTTTTTTTCATTAGTTGTTGCAATAACAATTTTATCTAGTTTTTTTGATTTCGATACTCTCTCAATCATATGTTCTAACATTGTTTTTCCCTCAATTTCCAACAAAATTTTTCCTGGTAACCTACTAGAACCAGTTCTTGCTTGTATTATTGCAATTTTCATATAATCCTCAATTCATTCTTAATCTTTTCCT
>MDSW01174867.1_pt1 | contig 11040 bp, 10 predicted proteins | sample 811171 | NCBI WGS metagenome assembly MDSW01 (sample SAMN05326641, study PRJNA326480) | marine metagenome | isolation source: seawater | place: Atlantic Ocean: North West | collected 2012 | reverse complement strand
TTACACGAGATGACCTTGCAGCCCTGGCTGACTTAGGCGAAGAAGAAGGAGCACTAATGGAAGATGAGGAAACAGTAATTCACAACTTACTACGATTAAGAGAAATTCCAATTACTGAGGTCATGACACCACGTGTTGTTGTGTCTGCATTACACAAAGATAAATCAATCCGAGAAGTCCTTGACGAAAATCCAGTGCTTCGATTTTCCCGTATTCCTGTATATGACGAATCTATCGATGACATACAAGGGCTAGTGATACGTTCTGAACTCCTAGTCGCAGCAAGCAGAGACGAGTGGGATCGGCTTGTAGAAGAGTTCTTGAAACCCGTACAATTCATTTCTATGGACCAAAGTGTCGATTCAGCACTCGAAATGTTCCTTGGTGAACGGCAGCAATTCGCAGTGGTGCGTGATGAATTCAGTGGTACTTCTGGTATTCTTACAATGGAGGATGTTTTAGAAACATTACTCGGAGAAGAAATTGTAGATGAATTAGATGAAGTAGATGATATGAGGGAGCTTGCAAGAGTACAAGCAAACCATCCTTCAGAAGAAGAGTGATTCTTTTTCTAGCCATTGTTGAATCAATTGATCTCTTTCAATATTCTTACGTTCATAACTGTGTTTCAGATTTTCAACAATGTGTTGAGTAAAATTAGATTCAATATTCGAATGTACCTCTGCTAAATGTTTCCAATGAGCATCCCCTAGAGTAGCATCGTGCTTTGCTTGTACAAGCAATGTAGGTACATCTGGCACACCCCATTTAGGAGATTCAAGGAATTCTACATCATCTATTCGATAGCGCTGTTTGTTCATTGAGTTATAGAGGCGTAATAACCGTTTCATCATCCAAGGATGAAGTATGCTAGGAATCTTCAATACCTCACAAGTAACATTATTGATCAACGAATATGACGTCACGGGAGATTCAAGAATAATTCCCTTCAAATTACTCGAAGTATCTAGTTCCGGCCTTAGCCCACGTTGAGCAATAAATCCACCCATACTATGCCCATGTACCATGAAGCCATTATCGAGCCAACCATTGGCAGCATAAACAGACAATATATCTTCAAAATCATGACAAATATGCATGGCAGCCCAATGATCGACTGGCCGATTACCTCCATGTGCCCTCATTTCAAATGACAGAACATTAAATCCTAATTCAATGAATATTTTAGCACGACCATCCATATTAGCTGCCCGTGAATTCCAACCGTGAATTAGGATTGCTAACGGTTTAGCATCGTCGATAGAGGTGCGTAACCAACGCACAGGATAGCCATCGACATCTTGTTCTTCAGAAACCCATCCGTGCGGTATTTCAGATTCAGATCTCTGCCTCGGTAATCGTAACATGAGGACAAGGGTAAATGCCAACCATAGATCTGCAACAGTTATTGGAAGTAGAATGATTAAGAGCAAGGTTAAATTGATCTTAACGGAAAAGAGACCAATATAGAATATAATCCAAAACCCTAGATGAACCAGAAATGGTTGAAACCTCTTGATGTACATGGTCAATCAAGAATCAAGGTGGAGAAATTAGTCTTCTTTTTTAGAATCAGATTTCTCTTCTTCCTTCTTTTCATCTTCTTCAGCAAGTTCCTTTGCTTTCTTTTTGTCTTCAACACGCTGAGCATATTTCTCACCGAATTGACTCATGCTCTCTAGTCGAGCACGGAATCCAGAGGTTGCGCCTTCTTCAGAGACATAACGTACCAGGTATGCTCCAAACATAAGATCGAAGAGTCCTTGACGAAGATCACTGTTTCGTGAGAATTGCCAGTTGACAACCCAAAGAATCATCAAAACAGCACCGATTGAAGTATAAACAATTGCTGAACCGCCATCTGCTAATTTACCAGCTTGGGTGAAGATCATAATGAAACCAACAAGACAAGATACGCCGATGTTATTTACAAACAATCCATGAAGGAATAACGGTTTTGTTCCATCTCCACGAATATAACGAGTGGATGAAGTGAATTGACCCAGGTTACGTCCTGTCCAGATTGGTAAGACTATTCCGTTGAAGATAAACATCAGACCCGCTCCCAAAAAGAGTAGTGTATTAGCGAATCCACCACTCCCTCCTCCTGTGACAGCCGACATGGCAAGTGCACCAATAAGAAGAGAGAAATTGACTGTAAAGTTAACCCACCATGAGATCACTCGATTCAAACTTGAAGCGATTTCAAATTCTGAAGATAACCCTTCTGGACGCGCTTTCTTAACCTTAGGTTTCTTTTCCTTTTTTGCTTTTTGAGGTGCAGGTGTTGCTTTCTTCGCAACTGCTTTGGCAGCTTTTGCTACTGGCTTAGCAGCCTTAGCTACTGGCTTTGCCTTCTTGACATCTTCATCATTCGTTTCGACTTTATCGAGTAATCCCATATTATCACTTCACTTATGCGTACATTTCCGAGATTTGCTTATACAGGGCAAAATCCCCTGAATCTACAAATGCTGTTATCGATTCATCTGGCATATTGCCTAATTGTTCATCGATAATTTTGAAGAATTCACCACGGCGTTCATCATCAATTGCTGTTGGATCAGCACCTACTTCTTTGAATAATTCAAATCCTTCTGATGCCATGAAGGTTTCAATTGCATCTTCTGGTAATTCATCTCCAAGAAGATCGTTAACGATGGCAAAGAATTGTGTGAACAGAGCGTCAGCTTCTTCGAGATCTTCTTCAGCTTCAATTTCTTCTTCTAATACCTCTTCTTGTACTGGTACAGTGGCCTTCTTCGCCTTAGGTGCTGAAGTAATGCCCTTGAGTTCCTTTCTTTCCCGCATTAACGCTTCTAATTGTGGAACAAGTGTTTTCAGAGCGGCTTTATCATTTGCAGCTTTGGCTTGTTCATACTGTGGCTTCAATGAACGCAGTTCAGATTCAACTTCTGATAGCCGGTCTGGTTCTTCAGCATCAAGCAATTCCACTACAGGCTCGGAACGAATTTCATTAAGCGCTTCTTCTCGTTCCTTTTTCCTTAAGACGATGATATCTCTATCCAAAGAATGTCCGAATCGATCTGAATATCTATCGAGGAGAGATCCTGTTTCACCTGAACCGAGTCTATCTATAGCTCCGTAAATTTGTGGCAGAGGTTTTGCAGAACGCTTAGCCCACAATTCTCCGTATTCATTGGATGGTTTTTCTGGCGTAACAGGAGGTGCTTCGAGAGGTGCTGGCGTTGGGAGAGGTATGCTTGGCGCAGGTTCAGCAGGAAGTGGTTGAGGTGTAGGTATTGGAGCAGGTGGCAACTCCGCAGGTGCTGGCGGCAGAGAGGGTAATGGCATACCTGGTAAGGGCTGTTCACCAATAGGCGGGGGCAATGGCATTCCGGGCAATGGAGGCAACGGAGTGTTCGGAACATTTGGGTTTTTGTTCTTTTTCTTCCGGCGCATCGGCTCACCTCTAATCCTCTTGGGTATGATACTGCCCTTGAACCTTCCCACAAATAGGATATGAAAAAACCTAGATTTTTAGATAAATTTCAAACGAGCGAACCCCAACCTTTGAGACACAAAAACGTTGCAGAGGATTCTGAAACCTCCAATTTGTCTCCCTGTTTAACATCATATGATTCATCTCCGAAGCGAATAATAGCGTCTTCCACCGTAATTTCTACATCGAGAGTCTTATCATTTCCAAATACAAATGCTTCTTTCAACGGATCAAATGGATTTGATCGATCGGGATCTAAACGTTCCAATTCAAATTCTGTTACGCGCATTCCTGTTTTACCATGTAAGGACGTTGGCCATCGAATTTGTCTCCGTACATCAATTGTAACAACTTCATCCGTTTCACCCGCAGCCCCTAATACAATTGAAGCGTCTGACTTCACTAAATCAAGGAATAATCCTTGTGATTTTCCCAAAGCTGCGAACGTACCATCAAGAACACGTTGCTTTCTCTCTTCATGAGTAAATAAATCTGCTAATTTTTGAATCGAAGCAATCCCTCTTCCAGGTTTTCCCTCCCTTCTGAGTTGTTCTTTAAGTTCCAAATGTAGGGTTTTTAAGATTAATTTTGAATCATCGGATTCATTTGCAATACTGGTTAATTTACCGATTAAGGAAGGGATTTGATCTCTAATTCTTTTCGACCAACCTTTTGAGTTCGCATCGTTATATTGTGCAAGACCACCTGAAACATCGACACCTTCGCCACGTATGTGAGATACAAGTTCTCTTCTCGCTTCTGAATCTAAATGAAAGAGAGAAGGATCCCGATAATGAAGATGATACCCTCTGTGTCCTGAAAATGTAACTTGAAGGAATTCTCTCTTGAAGCCAAATTCAGGTTCTAAAAAATCATTCCATAGAGAATGTGCTTGGTCACGAATGACATCGAGCATACCTGGAAAATCTCGATCAGTAACGCCTGGCAAGTGATCCCCATCTAAATCAAAAATCAAATCAGCCCCTTGCCACTCTTTGGCATCCATTTTCATTTCATATGGTTTGTTCCAATAGGCTGTTGAGTAAAAGCAAGAATGCATGGCCCTTTCAGATAAAAATTGACGAAGTTCAGATTCTCCTCTGAATGCTCGATGTCTTAGGGGTGGCGAACCTCCAAATGGAATAAACATCCATTCTCGCTTAGGCATTCTCGGAGGCCGCCAGAATTGAGATGTCTGATAATAGCGTCCGAATCGATGCGCAAATCGTGCCCATCCTTGAGAAGCCATAAACTCACCAATAGGTGACAGTTATTGAAGAATCCCAATTACTTCTTAATGTAGAATTTCTGTTCAGTTGCACTGATTTCTGTTACTGAATCAGCACCTGTCTTTTCTACATAGTGATTCCAGCAATAATAGTGCTCATTATGCACCATAGAGGAGCCAAATGTTAACCGCAGACCGCAGTTATGGCAACGAGGTCCAATCTCGCCATTTGGTGCTTGGGCTAATTGTACGTGTTCGTGTGGCATCTCCTCACCATTTGTCCCTGCAGGTTAAGGTTCTAAAATGTCGTGATTGATTTCGTCGTTTTCAATTGAACTTTTGGCAACCCAATCCAATAGGTCAAGTGCAACTTCACATGATTCACTTACTTCGATGCATGGATCGGAAAGATAGGCTTCGAGTACTGGTTTAGCTGAAATGTTTCCAATAGCTCCAAGGGCTTCCGCTGCTTCATGCCGGACCATAACATGTTCATTAAGATCAGATAACCTATCTGTTAGAGTCGGAATAGCTTCATCCATTTGCATTTGGCCTAGGACATAAGCCAATTCATGCCGCAACAAGGCACTCTTTGTAGAAAATGCATGGCAGAGAGCCATGCAAGACTGAACATTACGGATGTTTCGAAATTTGAATACCACTCGCATTCGCTCAAACATTCGTGCAGAATCATCAAGCAAAATAGATTTCATTATTTCAAAATCGACTTCGTTTGATGCGGGAGCAGGATCTACTGAGCCATATTCGCTGACTTCAGGTATATCTCCCATCGAACCACCTATTCTTCATTTGACCCAATAAATTCCATTGAATCTTCAGAAAATTCAGGATTGATTAAACCAATTTCTTTGCCTTCTTTCAAAAATCTACGAATAGATGCCCTTCCTTCTGGTTTGTAGTCTATGGTTCGATCATTGACGTACATGGTGACAAATTTTTGATTTGTTTCATCATCGATACCTCTTCCCCAGGCTTTAGCGAACTCCAATGCTTCTTCTGGATGCTTAATGGAGTGTTCAATACTCATTTTAGTGTACATGGTAATATCTTCCATTATTTTTTGACCTAAATCTCTGCGGACAACATTTCCGCCCAAAGGCATAGGCCAGCCATTGGTTCGATTGTTCCACCAAACTCCTAAATCGATTAGAACATTCAAATCATGCTCAACATAGGTCAATTGACCTTCATGGATAATTAAGCCGCATGAGTAGGTGTCATCTAAAATACGGGGTATAATTTCATCGAATGGTACGACTTCCACATTGACGTCACCCCAAGCGAGTCTAAGACCCATGTATGCTGAGGTTTTGAGTCCTGGAACTGCAATGACGGATTTTTTTGCATCTTCTAAACTCAGGCCTTGTTTTGAGACAATCATTGGGCCATATCCTTCACCCATCGATGCGCCACAGTTCATCAGTGAATAATGCTCAGCAATATCTGGAAAAGCATGAATTGAAACTGCAGAAACTTCCAACTCTTGTCGCATAGCTCTGTGATTTAATGTTTCGATATCTTGTAGTTCGTGGACAAAATTGTACCCTGGTGTTGGAAATGCATTTGTTGTCATGGCATGGAACATAAATGCATCATCAGGATCAGGAGAATGCCCAATTCGAACAATCATATTGCCGTTCTCATCCAATGGTAGTGATGCCATGTTCTTTCCAACTTGAAGACCTTCATGAACTAACCGATGAAAAATATAAACAACTCGGTATCAAAAATGATACAATGAGGGGATTGTTTAAGTATCGCATTGGGCATTCAAAAACATGGGGAAGAAGACCATGTTAAGGTGCTTAGTCATTGGTTTGGCTATCCTATTCTCTTCTCCAATAACAGTCGCAGAATCCAATTCTTTGTTTTTTGAATCCACCTATGATTCTGAATTAAATAATCAGGGATTTGGAACAATAGAAATTAATGAAAACGGAACTTTTGGTTATGCTTCATTTGGTAAAACGCTAATCCAATTTTCAACAATTGAAAAAAATACGATACAATCCAAAATATTCGACCATGATATACTGGCAACCGCATTGTCACCAGATGATTCGCGATTGGCTGTAACAATTCGTGATGGCGGTACAGGAAGCGATACAATATATGTCCTTGATTCGGGCACATTCAATACCAAAATTTCATCCAGTGCTACGGGATCAAATGCTGCTCTCCTGACATGGACAGATAATGGCGCATCATTCATAACAAATCACCCTACTGATGGACTGATCAAATTCAATCGAGAAGATTTAACGACTGAGGTGCAATATAGTGGGAATTTGACTGATTCAATCATTTGCGCAGATGTATCTGCTTCTGGCGGATACATCATGGGCGTTGATGATTCTGGAAGATTAATAATATGGAATTCAAATGGAGATTATATCCATCATGAGTTGATATTAGACTCAAGTATCAATGATTGTTCATTTGATCCTAGCGAATCTATGTTTGCAGTTAGTATTAATGAAAATCAAATTCGGAAATGGACTCTGTCAGGCTCTGAGCTAAGGCCTTTGGACACACCGGGTATTAATTCCTACAAATGGTCTGCAGATGGTCAATATGTTTTCGCTCACCGAACTAATAACGGACAATTTGTCACAACGTACGACTCTTCTGATTCCAGTACTCTATCAGAAATAGCACTATTTCATCAATTTTCAGATTTTGAATTATTGGAAACCTCACCAGGAATAATAGATCTTGCAATCTTTAATTCAATGACCGACCATATCGTCCTCTACGACTCTGAACACACAAACCAAGGTGTTGGTGAATCCGGTTCTGATTTCGATAGTGATGGTATACCGAATTCAATCGATCAGGATGATGATGGAGATGGTATTGAGGACATATGGGATCTCAATTGTGATGCTTCAGGTTCGTTCAATTGTGCATTATTACCCGATGAAACCTACATGAGAACAATGGATTTAAGTTTGAATGAAACAGTTTTAGAAGTCAAAGAAACGTTTACGTTTGACAAGAATTATTCCTCAATAATACGTGACTTGAGCAGGTATTCTCTCGATTCAGATGTTAAATTATCATCCGATGAAGCATTGTTGTTTGCATCTTCTTACTGCGCCAACATCAATCATCAAAATTACACGAAATCCATTCGAGAAGGGATAATAATCGATGGTGTTTCACTTGAATTTCTATCTATTTCTTGTAGCATCGCAACTGGTATGGAATTGACTCAGGTTGATGATGATAGGACACATATTCGTTATTCGATTACTACAAAGTACAACATGTCAGGAGAAGTTATACCAGGCGATGGTGTTGTCAAAATCTTATACCAGCCAACCTCTGTCGATGGTAGTATAACGGTTCTAAGCGAACAACACCCAATGTCCGTGTCGGTTTCTGGTGCAGCATATGATACAGAAATATTTTCACCATGGTTTTTACAAGAGCAAACAATTTCTTTGAGTCTCTCAGAAAAAACCACAACGGATGATTCAAACTTAGTTGACAGTTCAATTTTTACATCATTATGGTTCATATCAATAGTCTGTATCACTCTACTATTGACAGGATTCGTCGTATACAAATTTATGAACCGACCAGATTCCTATTCAATAGATCTTGACGATGAAGATTATTCTGATGATGAAGATGAGTATACTGTGGAAGACACTTCATTTGATGAAATTGAAGAGTATAATGAACCAGAAGTAACAATGAAACGTCCTAATACGATGCCACAACGATCCGTCAGAAAACGTACTACGAAGAGAGATACTATAGAAACCAGCACTCTAACACGCAAAAGAAGAACCCGTGCTACAAGTACTGACACAAATGTAACAACTGTAAAACGACGCCGTTTAGTAGAAAAAGAAGAACCTCCAAAGGTTAGAAAACGCCGTGCAGTTAAACAATCCATTGATGTTGAAGATGAAGAAATGACCGATGCGTTGAATCGTTATGAGAATAATTAGATTACCACATAAATTCAATTTTTTCTTCGAGTCCGCAACAAAGGGTCAGGTATTCCTGTAATCCCGCTACATGTTCATCATCTAACCTATTGAACACTTCACCAAAATATCGATTCATGCGATCTATTGACATATCTGACTGTTGATGAGCATTCAAAATAACATGTTCTCTGGTTAGTGGGTCATTTTCAAACAACTCTAGTCGTTCAATGAGTGCTGCATGGGCTCTCTGCACATATTCAATCGGTGTATCTTTTCTTGCTGCAAAGACACCGAAAACCATTGGATGTCCTGAATGATCGAGCCATGCTTGACCAAGATCTAATTGAACAAGTTCTGGATTTACTTTTGCCCGATCGAGTGCTCTGTCACCAATTAACAATGCTCCATCACAGCGATCGAGCATACTATCGAGGTCAGGGCCCATTTCAACAGGACGTGGGTCAAGTCCCTTGACCTTCAACAAATACTTGAGCAATGCAACTGAGGATGCTGAATCACTAGGCATAGCGATATCCCTCATCTCTTCTACAGGCCTGTTACCGAAGACGAGAACACTTCCTACTTCACCCTTCGAACTGATCCCAATCTCTGGAATTAAAATTAAATCTTGATGGTGCCTTGCGAAATCAGCAGCAGGGATAGGTGCAAGAACGCAGTCTTTTCTCAAAAGATGACCAGTTAACCACGAAGGAGGAGCCGGTAATACGCTAAATTTGGAATCCAACCCTAGAAATAAGGGATCGCAATTCATGAAAGCAACTCTACCGATTGTATTGGCCCAAAGTAGTTCATTTCCAGCAGGCATGTTTATCCCTCAGATTACTGGTAACCTGCGCGGTTGTTTAGCAGGGACAAATTGTTCGAATTCTGAGTACGTTGTATTGCGCTTAATGGGAATATTACCAGAACGCGTTACAAGTTTTGCTAATTGATTAACCCCATAATCAAGAGGAGCATTCGATCCTGCGAGATGCATAATGGATTCTTGTTTAACCGTACCATCGATATCATCTGCTCCATATTGTAAGGCCAATTCAGCCATGGAATCTCCGATGTTCATCCTGTATGCTTTGATATGTGGTATGCTGTTGAGCATAATTCGAGAGACAGCTATGACTCTGAGTATTTCTTGACCAGTTGATAATTGAGCCATAGGTAATCGTGTAGAGTCAGGAAGGAAGGGATATGGTACAAAACACTGGAAACCGTTGGTTCTTTTGGCTAAATCACGTAATTGAATCATATGTTCAACACGCTGTTTAGCAGTTTCTATCGTGCCAAATAACATTGTACAATTACTCGGTAAACCAATAGAATGGGCTGTTTCATGAATGTCGAGATACTCTTGACTTGATTCCTTACCGTTGCATATGATTTGACGTACATCATCATCAAGTATTTCTGCCCCGCCGCCAGGTAATGAGGTCAAACCTGCATCATGAAGCATCTGAAGCGTTTTCCTGATGGATAGATTCGATATTTGGGAGAGATGTTTGATTTCAACAGCTGTAAGGGCTTTAATAGAAATGTGTGGATGTTCTTTTTTGATACGTTTAAACAGTGAACAATAATGATCTACACCCCATTCTGGATGAAGTCCCCCTACTGAATGTACTTCGTTTACGAATGATGAAAATTTGTCCAATTCTGAGAGATATGAGTCAATTGAGAGTGCATATGCATCTTCTGCTTTAGGTCCACGTCTAAATGCACAAAATCTGCATGCCAGAACACAAATGTTTGTTTGATTAATGTGGACATTAGAGTTGAAATAAGCATTCTTTCCAAACATCGCTTCTTTGTGTAAATTTGCTAGATGCCCCAATTCGTTTAGATTCGAGGTCTCAAAAAGATTGCAACCGTCCGTAACTGTGAGTTCTTCATCGGAGACAATTTTATCCACGATGGTTTGGATGGTATCTGACCATTGAACTGCTTGTATGGTCGTCTTTAGACGTGTAAGCCAATCCTTGTTTCTGTCCGCATCAACAACTGCGGATTTCCAACTGGACATGTCCTGTCCTCACGCTCATTCTTCATCAAGATGTGGATGTGACCATAACTAGCGACGAACATTGAAAAATCCTACATTAACCATGAATTTCCGGAATTCTTCAATCAGGAATACCGTCGAGGCTACGAGAGTCAATACCAGCCAATCAAACGATTCAAGCGATGTCGTGCTCAGTAAATTCCCGAATTCAATATCGATCAAAGGTATCGTACTTGTAGCAAAGTGTACAAAGACAAAGAGAAGGCTTGCAGAAATCAAAATTGCATAATTGATTGCCTTATTTGAAAACATACCCAGAGTAAACAAACTTGCCTCTCCAGATCTACAATTGAGAACATTAAACAATTGA
>MDSW01128476.1_pt1 | contig 11040 bp, 10 predicted proteins | sample 811171 | NCBI WGS metagenome assembly MDSW01 (sample SAMN05326641, study PRJNA326480) | marine metagenome | isolation source: seawater | place: Atlantic Ocean: North West | collected 2012 | reverse complement strand
AATTTTGAACTTTTTATTTTAAATCATAAAAATTATTCAAAAGATTTTTTATTAGATCAAATTAAAAACAAATATGAGAATATTAATTTTAAAGTAAATAGTATTCATAATTCTTTTTTATTTAAAAAAGATATATTATATGGATTATTCTTATCAATTAAATTTTTTTTTAATAAAAGTATTTTTTATACAAGAAATGACTGGGTGGCATTCTTTTTCACTCTAATGAACAAACCTGTTTTTTTTGAAGCACATGATTATAATGAGCAAAGAATATGTTTAATCTTAATGAAGAAACTTGTTAATAATAAAGAAAATTTAAAAATTATTACTATAAGTAATGCTTTAAAAAATAAGTTTAAAGAAGAAGAATTTAATAATTCAATTTATGTAGTTCATGATGGAGTAGATAATAATTTTTATTATCCAATAAATAAATATGAAACAAGAAAAGAAATTGGATTAGATCTTAATTCAAAAATAGTACTCTATTCAGGAGCTCTACGAGAAGGAAGAGGTTTAAGTAGATTAATCGAAATAGCAAGATTAAAAAAAGATACACAATTTTTAGTTTTTGGTGGCAGAGACAAAAAGAGATTGAAATTTTTAAAACAACAAAGCAAAGATTTATCGAATATCTATTTTTATGGTTTTGTTAAAAAAGATTTATTAAAAAAATATATGGATGCAGCAGATATTTTTTTAATGCCTCATCAGAAAAATTGTGATATAATAAAATTTACTTCACCACTAAAAATGTTTGAATATTTAGCAATGGGTAAGCCTATAATAGCAAGCGAATTTCCAGTTTTCAAAGAAGTACTAAGAAATGATTTCAATGCCTTGCTTGTCAATGCTGAATCAGAGAATGATTTTGCAAAAAAAATTGATATACTTTTTAATGACAAAAATAAATACAATTCATTGTCTAAAAATGCTTTAATTTCGTCTAAAAAGTATAGTTGGGAAAATAGAGCTGCAGATATTTTAAGCGTATTAAAATGTTAAATCAAATATTATTAAATAGATTATTTCCAAAATCTCAAAACTTTAATGATAAAATAATTTACGAAGGTAGAGAAGTACCTATTATAAATGGTATTTTAAGGTTTTCACCAGATATTTCATATTCAACTGGAAATTTTTCCAGATTAAGAGAAAAATTCTCTGATTTACAGTTTGATTCTAAAAATCAAACTAACGATAGGTTAAATACTATTTTAGAACGAACAGGCTGGGAAAAAAGTTATTTTAAAGATAAGCTCATCCTTGAATGTGGCTGCGGTGCTGGTCCAGATACAGAGATATTATTAAGTTTAGGTGCTAAAGTAGTCTCTGTTGATATAGCTGGACTAGATGTAGCAAAGAAAAATTTAAATAATTATAATGATTTATTGCTTGTCCAAGCAGATTTATCTGATATGCCGTTTGAAAAAGAAAGCTTTGATATAGTATGGTGTCATCGAGTTTTGCAGCATACTCCAAATCCTAGAGAAATTTTAAAAAAAATATTATCTTTTAAAAAAAAAGATGGAGCTATTTTTGTGCATTCATATTCAAAATCATTTACTCAGATGTTTAGTTGGAAATATTTTTTAAGACCAATTACAAAAAATATGAATGATGATAAACTTTACAATTTAGTTGAATATTTTACTCCACCATTATTTTATTTCACTTGTTTTTTAAGAAAAATTCCACCAAAAATTTTAGGTAAAATACTTTTCAAAATTTCAGAATTCATTGTACCAATACGTAATTATAGATTCATTGATAAATTTAATAACAGAAGCGATAAATTTATGATTGAATATGCTATTCATGATACATTTGATGCTCTTAGCCCAAAATATGATTCTCCCACAAGCTTAAGAGCTATGAAAAAAATTGCCTTAGAATTTGGTTTAGATAATTTTGAAGTTATATCAATGGGTAAATTTTCTCCTACACCAATTAATATATTAAGAACTAAAAAAAATAATGAAAAAAATTAAAGTTTTATTTTTGGAAGACGTTGGGGAAAGGGCAGGAGGATCCAATAGCCTTTTACAGCTTTTTTCTCATATTTATGACAATATTGATATACATATTTTTTCTCCAAAAGGTTATTTTACTTCCGAGGCAAAAAAATATACAAAAAACTTTTTTTATTCTAAAATTACTAGATACGAATCAATTGTTATATTTAAACGAAGAATTCCTAACCCATATCATATTTTTTTAAGATTATTAGATTCAATAAAAATCTATTTCTATGTTAAAAAGAATAATATTGATATTGTACACTCTAATGATTTAGATGGTCATATAATAACCTGGTTTTTAAATCATTTTTTTAATATTAAATCCATTTGGCATATAAGAATTATGACCTGGCCAAAAATTTTATATAAGCTTAAAAGAGTATCTAAAATTATCTTTGTATCGGAGAGCGTTCGACAGTATTCTCTTCAAGGATCCTCAAAAAAAAATACTACTGTTATCTATAATGGAATTGATATTGATCATTTCAAATCAGAATTACAAAAAGAAAGCAAAAATAATACCAGAGATATATTAAATATAACTAAAGATGAATTTATTATTGGATATGTTGGAAGGGTTAAAGAGCAAAAAAGACAGAAAATTTTGATTGAAGCATTTAATATTTTAATCAAAAAGGGATATAAAGTGAGGCTTATACTTGTTGGTGATGATACTATAACTAAGGAGTCCATAGCTGGTAATGCAAGTAACTATTTCAATGAAATAAAGGATTTAATAGATCAGTACAACATAGTAGATAATGTTGATTTAGTTGGGCATCAATCAAATGTAGCTCAATTTTATAATCTTTTTGATTGTTTTGCATTTCCAGCTATCAATGATTCAAATCCTAGAGTTGTTTTGGAAGCAATGGCAGCTAAAATACCAATTATAGCAAATGATACTGGAGGAGTTGTTGATATGCTAGAGGATGGTAAATACGGTCTAATGTATTCAGTTGATAACGCAAAAGATTTAAGTGATAAAATTGAATTATTGATAAACAATAATTTAATTATTGATACCAAGAGTGCTTTCAACAAATTAAAAAATGATTTTACAATTCGTGAGCATGCAAAATTAATTTTAAATTTATATAAAAATACAAATAGTTCATGAAAACGAATTTTACAGCATTCAATGCCGAATGTATAATTTATATCTTGGAATTATTATTTTATTATATGTCGAAAATTGGTATTAAAATTGGTTCACGTTTAATTGTATACGCAACAAAAAAATGAAAATTTATAATACAGAAATCCAAGATATTAAAATAATCAAACCTACTGTTTTTGAAGATGAGCGAGGTTTTTTTATGGAAAGCTTTAGGAATGATTTCTTAAATTCACAAAATATAAATGTAGAATTTATTCAAGATAATCACTCAAAATCTACAAGGAATGTAATAAGAGGTTTGCATTTTCAATGGGATAAACCTTTAAGTAAATTAATTCGCATTACTAAAGGTCAAGCATTTGTTGTTGCTGTTGATATTAGAAAAAAATCAGATACTTTTGGAAAGTACGTAGGAAAAAATATTTCAGAGGACTCAAAAGAGCAGCTTTGGGCTCCTTTTGGGTTTGCTACAGGATTTTGTGCTTGTTCAAATGTTGTTGAAGTACAATATAAATGTAATGCATATTACAATCCAAATGCTGAGTCTGCTATTAATCCCTTTGATAAATATATAAATATTGATTGGCCTATTAATACAGAATTAGCAATAATGTCTAATAAAGATAGAAGTGCAATATCATTACTTGAATGGAAAGATAGTAAGCAATCTAGTGAATTCTGAAAATAAAATTTCGATTGTAATTGTAACATACAATTCTGAAAAATATATTGAAAAAAATATTGCTTCAATCATAAAATTTAATAGCGATTTAATAGATCAAATAATTGTTTATGATAGTAATTCATCTGATAGCACACTCAAAATTATTGAAGAAAACTTTCCTCAAGTAGAAATCATTCATGGTGAAAATAGAGGTTATGGATATGCTCTTAATCAAGGATTTAAAATATGTAAAAATGAAATAATGATTGGTAGTAACGACGATATTTATTTTTTTGATAATTCATTAAAAAATATTTATACGACATTTAAAAAATACGAAAGTGTAGGAATTGTAGGTCCAAAAATTTTATATGATGATAAAACATTACAAAGGTCAATTACAAATAATCCAAATATAATTAAAGATAGTCTTCAAATTCTCTTCCCATCATTTATAAATACTGAAAATAATATCTTTAGAATTTTAGTAAGTTTTTTTCAAAAGTTATTAAGTATTGGTAGGTTTGATAACCACAAAAATAAAAAAATAGTTACCGCTGTTAAAGGTGCATTTTTTATTTTAAGAAAAGATGTTTTTACTGCTACCAAAGGTTTTGACGAAAGAATACCATTCGATACAGAAGAGCAAATATTCTGTTTGAGAGCTAAAAATCAAGGTTGGCAAACTTTTTTTGATCCATCAATATGTATTGTACATATTGCTGGATTGTCTTTGGGATTAGCAGGCTCTCAAGAAAATAAATTACGTTTTGCTGTTAAAATTCAAAGCACTCTATTGTTTTATAAATATTATAAACCCTTTTTTTGGTATATTATATCATATTTATCCTTTGTAATGTCTCTTAGCATTAGATTAATTTATTTGAGTATTTTCAGAAGAAATACCAAGAAAAATATATTTTATTCATTAAAATTACTTTTAACTAACAAAATGTTATATACAAAAATCTATAAGGATTAAATATGAAGCTATCTTTTGTAGGATTAGGATATGTTGGATTAGTATCATCAATATGTTTAGCAGCAAAAAAACATAAAATTTTTGGATATGATAAAGATTTTAGTAAGATTGAATTTTTAAAATCTAAAGAGCTATATATTAATGAAAAAAATCTCAATGAATTATTTATTGAAAATTTTAACAGATTCCAATTTTCAAATGCTCTTGATGATAATCTTTACGATTCCGATTTAGTTTTTGTTTGCGTTGACACTCCCTACGATAGTAAAAATGTACTAAACCTCTCAAATTTATATAATGCAATTGAAGAAATAGCTGATAACAAAAAAAATAAAAGTGCATTGACAATTTTAATTAGATCTACCATTCCTCCTGGAACTATTGAATACTTTAATGCTAAATATAAAGAAAAAAATCTAATGTTTATTTCTAATCCTGAATTTCTTAGGGAAGGAAATGCCGTTGAAGATTTTTATGAAGGCGACGTTACTGTTATTGGGGGAGATAATAAGCTTGGTATTGAATTGTGTAAAAAATTATATAATGGTTTTCGATCTAAAAAAATAATTACAAGCTCAAAAAATGCTGAATTAATAAAATTTGTTAACAATTCATTCCATGCATTAAAAATTACGTTTGCTAATGAAATAGGGCAAATATGCTCTTCATTGAATGTTGATTCTAATGAATTGATGGATATTTTTAAATCAGATAAACAATTAAATATTTCTGAAAAGTACTTGTCTCCTGGTTTTGCTTATGGAGGATCTTGTTTACCCAAAGATACCAATGGATTAAAGAATTTAGCACAATCATTATCATTGAAAGTACCTTTGATTGAGTCTATTGAAAAATCAAACAATGAGTTAATTACAAAAGCTGGAGATTTAATTAATTCATTAAATCCAAGAAATATATTAATTATTGGAATTTCATTTAAGAAGGGCACAGATGATTTAAGAGGAAGCCCAATGATTGAATTAGCAAATGTTATTAATCATAATAAATTTCACTTCATAGATCATAAGATTAATATTAAGGAATTTGAATCCAATGGAAATAAGTTCTACAAAAGTGAAAATACAATTGATTTAAAATCTTTTGATACAATCATCTTTAATCATTATAGCAATGATTTAGATTCATTAATTAATTTATATAATTGTAAAAATATTTTAGATGTAAGTAATACACTGAAAAAGAAAGAAAACATAATTACAATAACATAAGTTTACTTTGATAAATTATTTAATATCTTTTCTGAATTATAAACCATCGCAACTAATTAATAGATTGAGGATTATATTTTTTGGAAGAAAAAAAGTTATTTTCTCTAATTTTTATGTTCACAAAAAATCATTTAATTTTAAGAAATTAATAAATTTTCTTACAAATGTTGAAAATACAGAAATAAATCAAAAAGCTTTAAAATTATTAGATCAAGAAAAAATATTATTTTTAGGACATTTAAAACAAAAATTAGAAAATTTTTTTGAAAGTGAAGTTTTTAACGAAGATGATAAACTAAAGCAGTATGAGTTATCATATTTCCAATTTGTTATTTCTCTTGTTTCTTCAAATGATGTTAATTCAATAATTAATACGATTAATAAAATTTCCAAGATCTATGATGATGCCAAATCAATAAAAACCTCACATTCATTTTGGTATCCTTACGCGGTTTCAACAAGAATTTTTAATATTTTCATTTTAATAGGAAAGTGTCATGAGATGAAAATCTCAAAAGAAATAATTTTAAAGTTAAATGAAATTATTCACTGTGACTTTGAATATTTAAAAGAAAATATTGAGTATGATTCTGATGGAAATCATCTTCTTAAAAATTATATGTCTTTAAGCCTATCAAGTTTTTTTCTAAAAGATAAATCAGCAAAAAATTATTTTAAAACTCTTGAAAGTTTACTTATAGATCAAATTATTTCTGAATCTGGATGTCATTACGAAAAATCACTTGATTATCATAACAGCATTTTATTTGATTTATCAATATTATATTTTTATTTAGAAGAGAATGAATGTACTAATGACTCATTATTATTTAATCTCAAATCTCATATTGAAAAAATGTTAACATTTTCAACTAGCTTAAATTTTGACGATAAAATATTAATCAACGATTCATTTGAAAACTATCATTTTAGCTCTTCAAAACTTATTAGTGAATTATCAAAAAATTTTAATTTAAAAAGTAACTTAAGTAATTATCCTTTTATTGAATTAAAGAATAATAAATCAATTAAATGTATAATATATGCTTCAGATATTAATCCAGCTCACTGTCCTGCACATTTACATGATGCAATTTCTACTTATGAGTTATGGGTTGATGAGTCTAAATTTATAACTGATTCAGGAAACTATAATTATTTGGATGATTCTTCTCGTAATTATTTTAGGTCATCTAAGGCTCATAATATCACAACGTCTTTATCAAAAAGTCAGTCAGAATTAATTAAATCATTTAGATACGGTAAGAAGTCTAAATTAATAAATTTTACAAAAATTGATCAAAATGTTAATATTAGATATCTTGAAGTGAAAAATATATTTAAATACAATGAAATTTCAAGAGATATATCTTGTTTAGATAAAGGTATTATTTTCAGTGATAGCACATATTTATCAAACTCAATATCATATATTCATTTTTCACCAAATGTTTCAATTAAGAAATTTTCTGACAGAAAATTTCAGCTTATCAAAAATGATAAAATACTTTATTTAGAAATTTTATCAACTATCAATAATAATAAAATTATTAAAACTCCATATGCTGAAAAATTTTATAAAAAGATGTTTAAAAATACTTTGATCATAAATTTTAATAATAATCTTAAATACAAATTCACATATGAATAGAAAAAAAATACTTTTTATTTCTCCATTTCATCCTAATCCCGATCTAAGTCCTAGGCACAGAGCAATGTTTAATCACCAAAACTTTTTTAAAAATAAAGGTTATGATATCACATTTATACATTTATCGAACGAAAAAGTTGAAATTGAATTTGATATAAACTTTATTCAGTTAAAACTACCAAATTTAAATGAAGTTTTTAAAAATATTTTTGGCAAAGTATTATTTAATAAAGATTTTTGTCTCCAGAGTAGTATATTTTTTTCAAAATCAATTCATTCATTTTTAACAAAATATAAAAATGAAAATAATTACGATTTTGTATTTTTTGAATCCATTCGGACTACCCCATATCATAGAATTTTTAATTCTCAATTTAAAATCATTGACCTCGGTGATTTAATTTCAAGAAGGTATATGCTTCTATATAAGAGTAAAATTTCTGTAGGAAATGTCTTTGGTCAATTTAATTTTAATTCAAATATTATTAATAATTTTTTAAGCAATTTTTTAATACAAAAAATTATTCTTTTTATTGAAGCCAAATTAGTCAAAAGAGCTGAGAAAAATGCAGCAATTCAATTTGACTCAATTATCTTAGTTTCAGAGTATGAAAAAGAATTGCTTAAAAATGATGTACCAAATGCTAATATTCATCATATACCAAATATTGATTTTATGGAAACTAGGACAACTCCAAGGTTTAAATCAAATAAAGTTATTTCGTATTTTGGAATTTTAAATAATCCTCACAATGAGCACACAATTCTATATTTTCTGAAAAATATTTTTCAAGAATTAATTAAAAAAAATAATGGTATTCAATTTAATATTTATGGTAAGAACCCATCGGAAAAAATAAAAAATGCTGCCAAGAAATATGATAATGTTTTACTTAAAGGCTATGTCAATGATTTAGAAGATGCGATAAAGGATACAAATTTATTAGTTGTTCCGATTACTGCAGGAAGTGGAGTTAAAACTAAAGTTCTAGATGGTATGAGATGGGGTGTACCAATAGTCAGTTCTTTTGAAGGAGTGTCAGGATTAATAAACATAGGTGAATCTGGAGTACTAGTTTCTAAAAACGATCTTGAATTTATAAATAAAATTAATATTATTTTAGAAGATGATAAATTTGGTAAAATTTGTTCTCAAAAATCATTAAAGTATTATAAAAAATATTACTCAAAAGATTCAATATACAATAAATATGATTCTATTATTCGTTAATGATTTGAAGTTATATTGTACATATATTTCTCGATGAAAAATAATAACAAAAAAGAAGTGTATTACTTTTTTAAAAGAATATTTGATATAATCTTTTCATTTTTTGCGCTTATCATTTTATTTCCCTTTTTTATTCTGATTGCCTTTATAATTAAAATTGAATCAAAAGGACCAGTTATATATAATTGGAAAGTCGTTGGCAAAAATGGTATTAAATTTAATTCTTTCAAATTTAGAACTATGAGAGAAGATGCAGATAGTTTGAAAGAGGGTCTACTTAATAGCAATGAAATGAAAGGTCCATTTTTTAAGATGACAAATGATCCTAGGGTTACTTATTTTGGTAGATTTCTTAGAAAATATAGTCTTGATGAATTACCCCAATTTTTTTCTGTCTTATTGGGTGATATGAGCATTGTAGGTCCTAGACCGCCACTTCAAATAGAATTTGAAGAATTTAATGAATTTGAGAAAAGAAAAATGCAAGTTAAGCCCGGTATCACTTGTTTATGGCAAGTTGAAGGACGAAATTCAATTTCAGATGCTTCAGAATGGATAAATAAAGATTTAGAATATATTGAAAAGCAAAATTTTATGTTAGATTTGAAAATAATATTTAAAACCATTTTAACTGTATTAAGAGGTAGCGGTAAGTGAGAGCTCTTGTAATTGGCGGTGCAGGCTTTATTGGTTCTCATACTTCTGATGCGCTCATTAAAAAAGGAATAGATGTTGTTATTTTAGATAATTTATCTAAACCTGTTCATTTAAAAGGGAAGCCATCATATATCAACCCAAAAGCCAAGTTTATTTTAGGAGATATAAATGATAGAGAAGTACTCGAAAATGCAATGGTTGATGTTGACTATATTTTTAATTTTGCTGCATTTCAGGATTATCTTCCATATTTCTCAAAATTTTTCATTACTAATTGTGTAGGCAACGCACTTATATATGAAATTGCTGTTGAAAAAAAATTGAAAATTAAAAAAATTATTGTTGCTTCAAGTCAATTTGTTAATGGGGAAGGTGCTTACGTTGATAGATCAGGGAAGAAATATTTTCCTTCAATGAGAAGCGAAAATGACTTAAAAAGAGGTATTTGGGAGCACCTAGATGATAATGGTGAAATACTTAATTGGTCTTGGACTAAAGAAAATCATCACTCACCACCTAATCAGTATGCTATTTCAAAGTATTCACAAGAAATTATGTCAATTAATTTTGGCAAAAGATATGGAATCCCAACAACCGCAATGAGATACTCGATAGTTCAAGGTGAAAGACAATCATTTTACAATATGTATAGTGGCGCCTTAAGAATTTTTTCTATGTATTATTATTTTAACAAAGTACCAATAATCTACGAAGATGGTGAAATGAGAAGAGATTTTGTTAATATCCATGATGTTGTAAAGGCAAATTTATTAGTGCTAAATAATTCTAAATCCGATTTTGAAACTTTTAATATAGGAGGTGGAAAGGATATAGCAATTAAAGATTTCTGCAAAGAAGTAGCAAAAGCATATGATAAAGAAAATCTTGAATTAAATATTCCTGGACTTTATAGATTTGGCGATACTAGAAATGCTTGCTCTGATATTAGTAAAATCAAAGCATTAGGCTGGAATCCTCAAAATGATATAAACTATAGCATTAATTCGTATAAAGATTATATGTTAAATTCAGATATTGATGGTTCAATATTAGAAGAATCGATCAAAGTTATGAAAAAACTAAATGTAGTAAGGAAGGCAATGTGATAATATCTAAAACACCACTAAGAATTTCATTTGCCGGGGGAGGATCAGATCTACCTTCATATTACAAACAAAATTCTGGACAAGTAATTTCCTCATCCATTAATAAATATGTTTATGTCATTGTTAAAAAAAGATTTGATAATAAGATTTATGTAAATTATTCTATAAAGGAAATTGTAGATAATGTTGATGATATTAAACATTCATTAGTTAGAGAAGCACTAAAAGAAGTTGGAATTAGTGGAGGTATTGAAATTACAACACTATCAGATATCCCCTCTGAAGGATCTGGTTTAGGATCTTCAAGTGCTATTACTGTTGGTTTATTAAATGCTTTCTATAATTATAAAAACATACTGATCTCAAAAGAAGATTT
>MDSW01036377.1_pt1 | contig 11040 bp, 11 predicted proteins | sample 811171 | NCBI WGS metagenome assembly MDSW01 (sample SAMN05326641, study PRJNA326480) | marine metagenome | isolation source: seawater | place: Atlantic Ocean: North West | collected 2012 | reverse complement strand
TTCAAGAAGAAGCAAAAAGAAAAGTAAATAGTGGTAATGTAAAAACCTTAGATGAATTATGCCAATTTTATATGGTATGGATAGAAGCTAAAATTGTATTGGAAAATGGTATTAAACCAGAAATGTTTAATAATGGAGGCAAAAAATTAGAAGTATTTCAAAGTAAGATGTTAGAATTAAATAAATTTATAGAAGAAAATGAAATACCTAATTTTAAAATGGCTATAATAATGATGACTTCTGAAAAGGTAACATATGAAGAATTAGTAGAATATTTTGAAGGTGGAACAAAAATAAGCAAAAAATCAATAAAAAAAGGAAGCCGTTTATCTCCTAAATTTAGAACTTTATCAACAAATAGAAAAAAATCATTATCATCAAGAAGAATAAAATCAGCACCATCAAAAATAAGCAGTTCTAATATAAATAATTCAAAATTATTAAAATTAGAAAGAATTATATTAAATAAATTTATTAATTTATCAAAAGATGAAGTGAAAAAAATATTTTTAAAAGTATGTGAACCAAGTATGAAATTTATACCAAATAATATTACTATACAAAATGAAGTATATAGAAATATTTTAAGAAATAAAATAAATAGTATGAAAGAAACAAATGCATTATTATTTAAAAATAAAGGTAATTTAGAAAGATACATAAAAAATTTAAAACAAATGTTTCCACAGAAGAGTAAAGTTAAATCACCAAGAAATTCAATATCATTAAGAAGTAGACGTTCTAGTATGAATAGTCGTTCAAGTAGAAGATTAAGTAGAAGACCAAACAGAAATAGAAATCAAAGTTTAAAAGTTTCAAAAGTAAATTAATAACAAAATTTTAAGTGTTGTTTATTTATGGTAAAATAGAATTAAATACTTTTAAATATATTATAAAAAGTATTTAATTTAAGGATTAAATTCTGTATAATAAGAAGTAGGACCACAATATTTGAATTTATCATGTCCTGTTACACTTGGTTCGCAATCAAAATTATTATTAATAGAATTATCATAAACAAAAAATGTGCTAGGTATAGTTAAGGATGAGTGATTATCAAATTGTATAGATTGATTTCTATGATTATTAATATTAGCTAATTGTTTTTCATAAAAACTATTAATAGAATTTAAATAAGTATTAATTACACTTGCTGGAACATTATCATTAGAATTTACTTGTGGTAAATTTTTTAATTCCATTTCAAAATCTTGTCTAGAAGGATATGGTCTTTGAATATTATCTTGCATAGTAGTATATGTTGCATTTGAATCAACATCAAAATAATTATTATTTTCTAAATTTTGTAAGTCAGTTTGAGTGAAACTAATATCTGCAGCAGTTTTAATAGTATTTTTATTACCAAAACAATTAAAAAATTCATTTTCTTGTAAAACATAACTATCACCAATAGGAGTTGTATCACTATTAATTAATTTATATTGATATGTTTCATCTGAAATAGTTGAAATAAAGTAATTATCTGCTAAATTATTTTGAATTTGTAATTTTCTTATTCTATCATTTTCATTATTTAAATTTAATCTTCTTAATTCATCATTTAAAAGTTTAATATCTTGATTTCTTCTAGTTGCTCCTCCAGTATTAATTAATTTAACTTGCATTATATTTTGATAATCAATAATTTCTTGAATTGTTAAATCAGGATTTTTTAGAATATTATCATTAAATTTAATTTCTTTATTAAAATATAATCCTGATAAATCTTGTTGATTGCATAAGGTTCTTAAAGTATAAAAATTTTTAGAATTAGTATTTAATAATAAATTTAATTCTCCTTTTTGAGAATTAATAATATTACATATATTATTAATATTTCTAAATTGAGGTAACATATTTATATTTTTTGTATTTGCAGAATAAAAACCATCACTAGGACAACATTGAATATTATTTTTAATAGAATTAGCGATGTCTGTAGATTGATTTTGTAATCTATTTTGTTGAGATTGTATATTATTTATATTAGTGCAATTAGGTTCCCAAGGACAAAATACATAACTAGTATCAATAACATCAAAAACGAAATTTCTAATATCTTGAAACTGAAAATTAAAATTTTTATTATAACTTAAATCTTTAATTTGTATACAATTAGAACTAGTTGGTTTAACTTCACATTTAGAACAATCGATATTATTTAATCCTTCAATATTTGTAATTTTACAAGAATATAAAATACATAAACAAATAGTTATTATTAATCCAAATATAATAATTTTAATAGTATTATTTACTTTCATAATATTATATTATAGTAATAAAATAATATTATTTATTTACCATTAACTAAATTAGTGTTGTATTGGTTATTTACTAAAATAAATTTAGTATTATTAAATAATTCAGATACATTTGCACTATTTGTATAAGTACAAGTGCTTCTTAATCCACCTAAATAATTATCAAGTGTATTATTTAAAGGACCTTTGTATTTTACTTTTATTTCTCTACCTTCTGATGATCGATAATTAGTATTATTATTAGCAGCATAATTATTTTTCATAGCATAAGCAGAACTCATACCATAAAAAAATTTATATTTTTCACCATTTTCTTCAATTAATTTTCCAGGATTTTCATCGTGTCCTGCAAATTCACCACCTATCATTACAAAATCAGCACCAGCAGCGAAAGATTTAGCAAGATCACCCGGACAAGTAATACCTCCATCACTAATAATATATGTATTATTAGAGTTTTTATCTTTAATTTTACAATCTAATATACATGATAATTGAGGAACACCTATACCAGTCTGTATTCTAGTGGTACATGCTGAACCACCACCAATACCACATTTAATAATATCAATACCACATTCTATTAAATCATTAACACCATCTTTAGTGCAAACATTTCCAGCAACTATAATTTTGTCTTTATATTTGTTTCTTATTTTTTTACAAAATGATTTAAATTTTTCAATATATCCATTTGCAATATCAATAATAATCCATTTACAATTAAAATTATTCATAATATTTTTAAGATTATCAAAATCATTATCACTTATACCAGTTGAAATAGCAAAATATTCAGGATTTAGTAAATCATTAGGATTATTATTATTATATATTATTAAATCTTCTAATTTAATAAATTTATGTAAAGCAGTTAATATTTTGTATTTAGATAGAGTTTTATATACTTCTAATGTTCCTATAGTAGTCATATTAGATGCAATTATAGGTATTCCAGTCCAAGTTAAGTTATTATTAAATGAGAAAGTAGTAGTTAAATTAACATCATTTCTACTATTTATAGAGGATGATTGTGGTAATATTAATATATCTTTAAAGTCGTAATATTTAGTGTTTGATATAAATTTTTGCATTAGTATAATTTAATTATTTTTTTATATTTAAATTATTTTATTATATTATAATTACATATATTAATATAATGAGTAGACAATTATGGAAAGAAGACATAGATAAATATACAGATTCTACTGGATGTATTCCAGAAAGCGCAAAAGCATATATAAATATGGATGGAAGAATAGATTTATATGAATGGAATAGAAATCATCCAAGTGATTTTGGAGAATTTGTGAGGAGTGTCCAAACTTGTGATAGTGATAATTTTGAAAATGGTTGTTGTATTACTGATAATGAAGATACGACTTGTAAAAATGAAAATAATATAACAGATAATAAACATGATATAGGATTAAAGTTTCTAAACGGTGATCGTGGTACAGCATCATTATGTCATAAGGAAAAAGTTCAAAATCTTTATAATAATTTATTTGATGATCCTAATAAAATTATTAAATTTTTTAAATTAATTGTATTTTCAATAATAGGTTTATTGATATCAGCATTAATAGGTGCGTGTTATGAATTTTGGCTTCGTTATGGTAATGCGGTAGATTGTTTATATTATAAAAGTAAATGTGCAAATATAGGAGAAACAGATAGAATAAATATAGTAAATTATATGTTTCCAAGAAATATATGTTATTATCCTTATCAATCTTGTGGTCGCTTAGAACAAGAACAAAGAGGTGGTAATAAAACATTTAAAGGAGGTAAGAAACAATTTGGGATAATTAGTACATTTGCAGAATATGAACATGCAGGAGCGAAATGTATAAATACGGGTTTTGATTCAATTATTTATGGACAAAAACCTGTACCTTATAATGTAGCAGATTTTGCATTATTAAATTTTAAAAGTGTATGGTTACAAACAATAGCAAAAGCAATTAGTTTTTATTTTTTATTTACAATAATAGTAGTAAGAAAAGTATTCAATTGGATTTTTAATACAATTTCAGGTAGATTTCAAAGAATATTTAAATTTAATCCAACATTAAATAATTTAAATTTTTTAATATTAACTGGATTATTTTTTCCAATAGTAGGTTATTATACAGGAATTTGGATATTTTATGGAGGTCCTTTAACATATTTAAGTATTTTTACAGCATTATCATCATTAGTATGTAGTTTTGGTTTTTTAATATCTTTTATATGTACTTGTTTTCCTAAAGCATTTTTTGGAATATCATTAGATAGATGTAATATTCCAAGTGAATATTATAGAATACCATCGTGGAGATTATTTTATTCATTAGAAGGTCTATCAATAACTAAAAAAATATTAACAATTTTATTAAATATATTATTAATAATTCCAACATTAATAGTGTTAATTTGTGCATTAATATTTGGTTCTATAATGTCTGCGTTGGCGGGGGCGTGGTTTAATTTAAGTTTTTATTTTCATATATTTTATATTCCCTTAACAAATCCTTTAGAACTTTTAAGTATATTAAAAAGTCATTCTGATTTATTAACAATATTGTTTTGTATTGGTGTAATTGGTTCATCAGCAAATTCATTAGATACAACAACAACAGCAGTAATGTCTATAATATTAGTAATAATAATGGTAATAAAAATTTTTGTAGGATTAAAACATAGTGTTTAAATAATAATTATATTAATAAAAAATATATAAATATAATTATTGTAAAAAATATATTATGGGTAAAAATAAAAAAAGCAAAGATAAGAATGATTTACCATTTGTTAGTATTTGTACGCCAACATTTAATAGAAGACCATTTTGGCCGATGTGTATAAAAAATTTTTTTAATCAAGATTATCCAGCAGATAAAATGGAATGGATTATAATAGATGATGGAACAGATCCAATAGAAGATTTAGTTAAAGATATTCCACAAGTTAAGTATTATAAATATGATACCAAGATGCCTTTAGGAAAGAAACGAAATATAATGCATGATAAATCATGTGGAGACATAATTGTTTATATGGATGATGATGATTATTATCCAAAAGAAAGAGTATCACATGCAGTAAATATGTTACAAAATCATCCAAATGCATTATGTGCAGGAGCAAGTGAAATTTATATATGGTTTAAACATATACAAAAAATGTGGCAATTTGGTCCTTATAATCAAAATCATGCAACAGCAGGAACATTTGCATTTAAAAGAGAATTATTAAAAGATCATCGTTATGAGGAACATGCAGCATTAGCTGAAGAAAAAGCGTTTTTAAAGAATTATAGTGTTCCATTCGTTCAATTAGAACCAAAGAAAACTATATTAGTATTTTCTCATATTCATAATACATTTGATAAAAAGAAGTTATTAGAAAACGGACAAAATCAATTTCAAAAAGAATCTCCAAGAATAGTAGATGAATTTGTTAAAGAAGAAGAACAAAAAGAATTTTATATGAATGTTATAGATAAATTATTAGAAAATTATGATCCAGGACATCCGAAAAACAAACCTGATGTATTAAAACAAATAAAAGAGATAGAAGAAGAGAGAAAACAAATGGCTATAGAGCAGCAAAAAAAACAAAAAAATGATGGAAAGATAGTTTTAAATCAAAATGGACAACATATAGAATTAAATAATGAACAAATAGTTCAAATAATGCAAAAGCAACAAGAACAATTAATAGAATTTTCAAATCTTTTAAAAGAAAAAGATAAAAAAATAGAGAGTTTGGAAAATAATATAAATAGTTCTGACATAAGAAATGATATAAATTTGAGTTCTATAGATAAAAAAATAGATAAATTAATGACTATGTTACAAAATAATAATAATGAAAATATCAAATTGCAAATAAATTAATAATATAAATTATATTATATAGATTTAATATAATATGATTTTATCATCAAATTGTGCCCCAACTTTAATTTTTATAGGTTTTTCTTTAATTCAAATATTAGTAGATTTATATAAAGGTGTAATAAATCAAGCATTTATTAAATTTATTGTAATGATAGTATTTTCAGTTATTATAAATATTTTATGTGATTTAGGGCTTAAAGTGATTGCTTGGTTTATTGTATTAATTCCAATAATTATGATGACTTTAATATCTACATTATTATTAAAAGTATTTGGAACAAATCCAGATGAAAAAGATTTGAGATCAAAATTATTATTAAAAGATAGAGATATTTCAAATAATTTTGTTACTAAAGATGGACGATTTTATTTAGATAATTCAGGGAATTATTTAACAGGAAATAATTTATTAAATCAACAAAAATATGCGTATTTTTATGATAGATTTAATGCTGTAGAGAGAATAGATAGAAATCCTAAGAGACGTAATTTTTATGATAATGTAGAAGATGTATATGATTTAAATAGTCCTGTAGAAGATATGTATGATTTATCAAATAATCCTATAAAATATAGAATAGTAGATTATTTAATTAATAGTTTTGGAGAGAATTATTTTACAAATAGCATTATTTCTTATTTTAATATCAATTATCACTATCCAAGTTATATTAATAATACTAATAGAAATAGACGATTAAGATTAAATAATAATATTAATGATATTAATGATATTAATGATGATATTAATGATGAATCATATGAAAGAAGATATAATGATAGATATTTAGCAGACGGGCAAATATTATTTAGACGTAATAGATATAAAAGAACAAAAGATGAAAATCCAAATTTAAGTGATATTCATATATATAGAATAATAGATGATGAATGGAATGATTTAACAGCAGCACAACAACATAGATGGAATAATAATTCTGGTGATGGAAATTCTGAAGATGAAATGAGTTATGACCCAGATGACTTATCTAGTTATGGTAATAATTTAATACCTATATATGAGAATTCAACTTCTAAATATTCTAATAATGGACCTTGTCCTGTTAATGAAACTAAACAATCATTTAAACAAAAAACGGGATTAGATTGTTATGATGTATGTCCTCCAGGAAAACAAAGAAATTCAGTAGGAAATTGTGTATTACCTTGTCCGAGTGGAGAAGAGAGATTGAATGCAAATGGTAGTTGTCAACCTATTTAATAATTTAATAATTAAATATTTAAAAAACAATATTAAATATTTAATTAAATAATATATTATGCATAAATTAAATAATAATTGGACTTTATGGTTGCATTTACCATATGATATAGATTGGAGTATAAATAGTTATAAAAAAGTATTTACATTTGATACATTAGAAGATTGTATATCTCTAATTGAAAATATAAATAAAGAAATAGTCCAAAAGTGTATGTTATTTATTATGAAGAATAATATTAAACCTATTTGGGAAGATAGTAATAATTGTAAAGGTGGTTCTTTATCATATAAAATCAATACAGAAAATGTATATGATGTTTGGAAAAAGTTAAATTATTATTTAATAGGTGGAAGTTTAATAGATGATAAAGAAGTTATAGATAATATAAATGGTATATCAATAAGTCCAAAAAAAAATTTTTGTATAATTAAATTTTGGATAAAAGATACAGAAATTTTAAAAAATAATGAAATATTTGAATGTCTAAATAGTAATGATGATGAAACAATAAAAATAGACCCATTAAATATAGATATTTTATGTGATATTGAAAAACAACATTGTTTATTCAAGCAACATGAAATTCTTTATTAAATGCTTAATTTATAAAATATGTTTTAAATCAATTTTAAATTTATAATAAATTTTCTTTTTCCATCCAAGCCTTATGTGCTTTTGTTTTTAAATGTCTTGCTTTACCACCTCTACAAATTATTGCTCCACACGCACAAGTAATTTTTTCTAATGAAGTTTCTTTTTCATCTTCATATCTATCCTTATAAAGATTAGGATTTTGTTTTAATTTTTTTTCATTAATTTTTTTATTAAAATCTGGTTGTTCTTCTAATTTTTTATAATAATCTTCTTTTTTTTGTTGTAATTTCTCTTCTCTCGTTAATGATGCTCTAACTTCATTTAAATCACTATCAAACATTAAAATAAATTTATCTTCAACTTTCTCTGCTTCTTTTCTATTTTCACATTCTTGACTATGAATTTTAATCATATTCCAATTATCCCATCCACCATTATTTCTAATTACCTTATATTTGAGAGTGTAATATTCATTACGATGCGGACAATTCATTTCACTTTTATGTCTGTTTATTCTTTTTCTAAAATCTTCAGTATGTCCTATATATATTGATTTACAACCATCTTCTTCAAAGAAATTCTCACAATAAATCATATAAAAATAATAAAGCATATTTTAATATAATTTATAAAATATGTTTTAAATCAATTTTAAATTTATAATAAATTTTCTTTTTCCATGCTACGAATTAACCTCGTTAGCCCTATCCCTTGTCCGACACGAGGGATGAATTCTAAATCTAAATATTCTTCTAATTCTAACATAGTTCTTTCTTCACCAAACAATTCAAATAATTTTGCTTTGTATGCACCATCCATAATTGTATTAAATCTTTCTCTCATAACATCTTTATCAGTCTCTCTTTCTGCCGAACCAAAAGTTTCTTGACCCGATAAAATAACATCTACTTTTTTAGATGTATCATCATTAGGATTTCTTCTCATATTCCAAAATGGAGAAGTAAATTCAGGGAAATTAGTAATAAATGAAACTGGTGATTTTTCTTTATATAATCTCTCTTCGTGTTCGTGTTCTAATTCAATAGTTCCAAATTCTTCCGCAATAGCTTTATAATCATTAACATAATAATTATATTTTCCATAACCTAAATGTGTTAATAATTCTTTTTGTAAAACAATTAAATCATCCATTGTTCCTTTGAATTCAAATTCAAACATAGGGAAAATAATATCATGTCTTCCTGGGACAGCATTAGGCTCTTGTCTGTATGATGTTGTAAGACAGAAATAGCCTGCTGCTTCAGGTCTTTTTAGAATTTCATATTCGAGCCACATTTGTCCAGTTTGAACGAGTGGCCAAACTTTACCAGCATATTCAAAAGTTGCCACGTTGAAGGGGTCCTCGCAAGCAGCTAAAATAGAAAGGCGATTTTGTGCGTGAACTTCAACGAAATTTTTTTCAAGGAAGAATTCGCGTAATTTTTTAACAACTTTACTGAATTTTTCACTCTGGATAATCAAAGGGCTTTCGTAGGTTCTCTCGCAAGAGCAGCTCATTTTAAAAACAAAATATTTTATTTTTTTAAATTTAATTATTTTCTAAATTAAATTTAAATTTACAAAAAATGTTTTATGAGATTTAATAGTGAAATGTTTAACTTGATGAACTAGGCGGTAAAGGAGCTAAACATAAACGAATTTCTCCTAATGATGCAACATTATATTTAACAATTAAAGGACGATTATTTTCTAAATAAATTTCAATTTGATTGCATAAATTGGTGCATTTAATAAAATAAACCAAATTTTTTAAAGAAAATTCTCCTTGAATAATTCCATCATTTGCTAGTTTTTGTAAAAATTGCATAGAACCTTGTGTTTCTGTTCTTCTTATTTCAGCTTTTGCATATTGTCCGCAACATTTAAAAATTAATTCATCGCCAACAGATTTTATTTCTAATTTTTCTGAAATATTAGCTAAGTCCCTAACTATTTTTTGAAAATCTGAAGATGGCATATTTATAACAGACGAGAATTTTACGTCAGGTATTTCAAGTTCATCTTGGTCGGGTTCTATTAGACGTAATTTTTGAATTTTAGATTGTTTTATATCACCATTTTCAAATTTAAGACCTAATTCAGTTACAACACCATCAACATAATCATCATTTTCTATATATATAGTTAATGTATCATCATTATCTATAGAAGTTATTAATTTAAATAAATGAAACATATTAACACCTACAATAATTTTATCGTGCTTACATTCATAAAACTCAAAGTTGCAAGCTTTTAAAATTAAATGAACTAATATAGTATGTGTCTTATCCATATTTATAATTCTTATACCTTCTTTTGTAAATACTATATTTGTATCCAATAATATATCTTTTAATGCAGTCATTAATACTCTAAATGGTGCTATTTGGACTGTTTTTATTGTTAAAACATTATTAATATTTGTTTCATTATTATCTAATGCTAAATTAGTTAATTTATTTTCTATAGTCATATTATAATAAATAATTTATTATTAACCTTTAAATAGTTATATAAAAATTTATAATAATTAAATTAAATTTTATTTTATTTTAATTATTATTTAAAGAAATTATATATTATTATATTATAAAATATGGCTGATAATGAAAACAAGATAATTTTACCAGAGAATTTAACTATTCCTACTAAATATGCAGTTTTAATGTATAATATTGTTTGTGTTGTTTCTAAACGCGGCGCATTTAATGCCGATGAATTTACTCCAGTTGGAGAATTAATTGATTTCTTAAAAAAAGAACTTAAAATTGGTGAAACTCCTCAACCAGAAGATTCAAAAAACTTACCTTCTGTTCCTGAATAATATATTGTATCCATCATTTCTATAATATTAATTCTTTTCAAATTTTTACCAAAAAAAATTATATATAAATTATCTCTATTTACATATGATTTTTTGTATAAACCAAACATATATTATAGTTCAATATTTAAATTTATAGGACAATGATCTGAACCTAAAATATTAGAACAAATATTTTCACTTATTTTTAAATCACTTTCTAATAATTCTTTTGATATTAAGAAATAATCTATACGCCA
>MDSW01003872.1_pt1 | contig 11040 bp, 9 predicted proteins | sample 811171 | NCBI WGS metagenome assembly MDSW01 (sample SAMN05326641, study PRJNA326480) | marine metagenome | isolation source: seawater | place: Atlantic Ocean: North West | collected 2012 | reverse complement strand
GCAATACCTTCGCAACATCTCATGTTCGGGGCCAATAACAAGACAAACCCTTCGATATTCTGCATCAGCTAAAGCACCAAGCAAGTAATCTAAAAATGGCCGCCCGATAGGCATAAGAGCTTTTACACCTGTTGTAGCGACTGCAGCCTGTTTTTCATCAAGGTCTGCACCTTCTTTGATGGCGCGCATTCGTGTACCAAGGCCTCGAGCCATAATCACTGCTTTATCCATAAATTCTTTTTCCTCAAATTAAAAAACCTGTATCTATGACTAAAAAATATGGTAATTGATCACCGTCGGTGCTTTCAGTAGATTCTATCCGATATTTATGATACCGCTTGCAATCTCTCACGGCAAGAATACGACAAATCAAGGCCATGAAAAAGTATTTTGACCTATCACTTTTACCCAAGGCTATAAGCCAGTTCACCATCTTATCAGACACGCATTATACAATCAGTGATGGTATTGGGTTCCATGAATTTGCTTCCAGATCAAAACAAACCAAAAGAGCGGCAACTGCACTCACAATGGCCGCATCGTTACCTAGTGATTTCACCGTACATTTGGGAGACTTAGTTCAGGACTTCCCAGGAACGGCGTCATTTACTAGGGCATTGAAGAATTCAATGGAACAAATTCGAGACAGGGGACTAAAACCGTACTTTGTTCCGGGTAATCATGATGTTGGAGACAAACCAGATCCAACAATGCCAACACATCCGACAGAAAAAAAAAACTTAGATCATTACCATAAACAAGTTAGCCCCTCTTATTACGCATTTGACTGCGGACAAATAAGGGGTCTTGTAATTAACTCTCAAACCTTGAATACTCGCCACTCCAAGTCCCAACGAAAATTCCTTGAAGAGGAATTAGTCAACTGCAATCGCAATGAAAAACGCATAGCCATCTTTTTGCATCTCCCACCTTATCTCTATAAACCTGACGAGGTGAGCTGGGGACACTATGATAATATTGGCGAACCAGATCGAAGTTGGTTGCTTCATTTACTGAAAAAACACAACGTGGAGCTTGTCTGTTGTGGTCATACCCATTTTGCTTTTTTAAATAAAATAAATAAGACCAAGATCGTTGTCTGTCCTTCAACCTCATTTACGCGGCCAGGTTTTGGGCACTTATTCACTGGACCTTCGGCACCGGAACAAGGTCGCGATGATCGTGCAAAATTGGGGTTCTATTGGGGAAGAGTTTTTAAAGATCGAATAGACATACACTTCGTACGAACAAACGGTTTGGAGACTCTTGAAAACGACCAAAAAACACTGGTAACGCGACTACCTTCCAGTCTAAAAGGATCGCCCCTAGGTATTACGCTTACTCACCCTATATGTAACATTACAGAAATACCAATCACTTTCCCTTCTATTACTCGCCAGAAAGTACGAAACGACTATCCACTAATGGCCATTATGGAATTAGGTGTGACAAAACTACGAGTCCCCTGGACCGACATACAAGACCCTTTACAATACGAACGACTAGAGTTATTACGAAACGATGGCGTAGAAATACAAGCATTTATTCAACCACAAACAAACGAACATCTTCACACACTTTTCGATCTAATTTCTAATAAAGTAGACGTTTTAGAGATACAAACAGTCGGAAATTCCATACCTAACGATCAAACACTTGAGGTTTTACAAGACTTCCAAAAACGTATACCCCTTTCATTATCTACTATTATGCCTTTTCAGAAAATCAACGGCAAACAACACCCTAGACCTAGAATCGGATTTTTACATAAAGAATTACACGAGCTTAACAGTATACTTTCAATTAAGGGAATAATTGTTGACCGTGTTTCATGTCGTGTCAATGTCGAACAAGACCTTGGTAAAATAGAAAATTCTTTCAATAACCCCGCGTTTAATGCTATCGGAAAAATAGATTGGCTTATCGGCCTAACTGATTGCGATGACGAGAAAAATGCCCAATTAGCAGCAAAAACACTCTTTTCCCATTTCCAAACGTCTCTCTCCTCTATATTTTTTGATCCTCCCATCGACTTAGACCGCACCATGGATAAAACTAACGGGCTCTTAGACGTCCAATGTAACCCCAGACCCATTTTTAATGTTCTCCGAGCTTTGAATACTATTCTTCATGTATATCGAGGCAAGGGATACGTTGTCACAAAAGATCAAACTCGCTACCAAATACATTCCAACATTGCAGACGTGGAATTATTTTTACCAAATCAGAAAATCCGAAAATCTACAAATATGCTTTTTTTTGATTTAATGAAATGTTCCAGAGTTGAACAAACAGAAATTGAAAACTTCTCCTCTACAATTTCGCTAGCTGTATATCCCCGATAAACGTTTATGATTTCTTCTTTCTTTGCATATGGTTCACTTATTTATCCTGAGATAATGTTTAAGGTTACTGGTTGCGCACCTCCAACTATTGATGCCAGATTAAATAATTACTCTCGATATTTAGTTAAAGGCACATGCTTTCCCGGTATTACACACAATCACGGCGGTTATGTATACGGCAAATTATACTCAGAGGTCAACCAAAAGGAGTTTAAAAAACTTGACCTCTTTGAAGGAAAAATTTATGAACGGATTGAAGTAGAGATTTTAACAAGCTCCCGAGCTCTTATAGCCCAAACTTTCATAATATTGCCCACATACAAAAATCGATTATCAAATAAACCTTGGAGTCCAAAGACCTTCCGCAGGAAGCACTACGAAGGATTTATCAAGGATATCACTTGATTAGAAAAAAACATTTTTATACTCACTACCAAATCTGACAATCAGGATAATAACCAATACCTTCTCTTTTTAATATTTTTCCATGGTCACGTAGTCTTCGACGAAAATCGTTCCAATCCCGCAACGATTTTCTCGTCCATGCAACTTCAGACAAAGCACATGCTCTTGGGTAAAGCATGTAAGCTACCTCTTCAATAGTAGTTGTCCCCTCGGTCCACATTGTCCCTTCAACTCCGAGCACATGATGAGATCGCTCAGCTTGTAAACCTTTTGGTATTGGTTCATAAGAGTAGACGTGTGATAATTGGTTAACACTTAACCGACCTCGCTCGCCCTCTTCATCATAATGACGCCTGTCAAAATATACATGTGTCTCCGGTGCCATTACGACGTCATGCCCAGCCTGAGCAGCCAATAACCCTCCTTCTTCTCCTCTCCATGACATCACCGTCGCACTCTCCGGCAAACCACCGTCAAGTATTTCATCCCAGCCAACAGGCCTTTTGCCTCTATCACTCAACCAAGAAGCAAAATGTCGAACAAAATAGCTCTGTAATTCATCCTCAGTGCCTAAGCCTTCGTCACGCATACGTTTTTGACATTTAGCACATTCTTCCCATCTCTTTTTGGGACATTCATCTCCTCCGATATGTACATATTCAAATGGAAACAAATCTATTACATGTTCAAAAACACTTTCAAGGAACTTAAACGTGGCATCATTGCCCGCACAAAAAACTTCGTCGAACACACCCCATTCTGAAACTACATCAAATGGTCCACCCGTACACGAATATTCTGGATAGGCCGCCAATGCCGCTTGAGCATGACCTGGCAATTCAATCTCAGGCACCACACTCACGTGCCTTTCTTCCGCATATCGAACAACATCACATATTTCAGTTTGTGTGTAGAAACCCCCATAGCGACACCCTCCTGTTGCAGTCCGCCAAGCACTTATATCAGCCAATCCAGGCAAACCGGGAATTTCAATCCGCCACCCTTGATCCTCGGTTAGATGCCAATGAAATACATTATACTTATGCAATGCCATCCAATCGATATATCGCTTTACAAAATCGACATCAAAAAAATGACGACAAACATCCAAATGTAAACCACGCCATTTAAACCGTGGCGAGTCTTCTATTTCTACACATGGCAATTTCACCTCTCCCCACAATTGTTCTTTTATCAATTGGCAAAAGGTCTGGATTGCGTAAAAAATACCTGATTCCGTAGAAGCTTGAAGAACAATTCCTGCTGCATCTATCTGTATACGGTAACCTTCATCTGGGAAAATATCTGCCTCAACCATGAGAAGTTGGATGTCTCCCGCTCCATCGTTTATTTCAAGATCAACCTTACCAAAATTTCCCACTAGCGATTTAAGCATTACGGCCTTGGACTTTACAACCTCTGATGCACTAATTCGCAGGCCATTTCGCAGTACAAAAGACCCTGATTTAATTTGTATATTGTTAGGCATAGGTATTAAATTCAATGTCATATTTTATCCGTTATTTTAATTGCATATGGAGTAACTTATTTTAGTCACGGTTAAGTTACGACTATATTATAGTCAAAAATTAATCTCGAGGAATCATATTCTTTTATCTTAGGAGTTCCTATGGATTCTATGGATTTTTCTCTAAATTCTCAACAGGTTCGGTTCTTTGAAACATTTGGGTATTTAGCGTTCCCTGGTTTAATGCTGGATCGAATCGATGAAATTACTGAGGCCTTCGAATCCGTCTGGGCTGAAAGAGGTGGGGGACACAACGGAAAGCCCCATGACGGATCCGCTCGGTCTTGCATCGTGCCTTTTATAGACCAGAGTGCGAACCTATCATCCCTAATTGACGATCCACGCATACTTGCCATTGCCACCACACTTCTTGGAGAAGATTTCAATTATATGGGCAGCGATGGCAATTACTACGTTGGAGATACCGGGTGGCATTCTGATGGATGGCATCCCGTTGGAAAGCCTCAACACCTCAAATTAGCATTTTATTTAGACCCACTTAAACGAGACAGCGGAGCACTAAGAGTAATCCCCGGCAGCCATTTAGACGGAGATGGCTATGCAGCGACCTTACAAGAAAATATCCGCAATATCCCCGAGAATTGGGGCGTTGATGGTTCGGAGATACCTGCTACCGTCCTTGAGACACAACCTGGCGATTTAGTGTGCTTTAATCACAATACCAAACACGCCGCATTTGGCGGTAGTAATAAACGCAGAATGTTTACCATCAACCTATGTCAACGTTATCCCGCGGATCAAATAAAAGATCTAAGAGATTATATGGCTGGTGGGGCCCGCTTCTGGATAGATAAAGCGTATGGTCCACAAATGATGGCTACGGCAGGAACATCGCGCAAGAAGCACTTGGAGCAGGTAATGGCAAACGATGACCATTTAGCCGAGCTTTCGCTTCAAGCAAAACAAAAAATGGATGAACCGTCGAGGGGATAATATTAGATAACGTTACAACCAGTCCTATTCCCTTCGGAGTAGGATCTCCTGTATAGTAGGGAAAAAAACTTTTGCCTGGCGATAAAATCCTAAATCCGTTGGGTGCGAACCATCCACAGTATCTTCACCATCGGCTCCCAGTAAGTTATTTCCATGCAGGTAGTGCACATTGTTCACGCCTTCTTTCTTTAACATAGAATAAACTTGAAGGAAAGCCTCACGATTAGACTTGTTTGTTTTAGCCCGTTCCATACTGAAAAACGAATTTGCATACGTCCGGTCTTCAACAACAAGTATGGGAGTATCAGGTTGCTTTGCTTTTATCGTTTTTAAAAAAACCGGCATCCGTTCAAATACTAATTTTTCATTCATATTTGGCAAACAATCAATAACAAATAAATCGGTGTTAATTTCAGCTATAATTTTAGCAACTTCAGGTTCCATCTTTCCGTTGCCTGAAAAGCCTAAATTAATCGTCGGCCGATCTAACCAACGACCGAGTAAAGCAACATGACAGGTACCTGGGCGAGAAGCGCACCCACCCTGCGTAATCGAAGTCCCGTAAAAAACTACAGACCCTTTTCTTTTTTTAGCAGGTGTGATTTCATTAGAAGACGTTGGTATACCGATCGAAATCCTTTTAACGCCGTTATATAAAGGCAAATACAAAAGGTATTCTCTAGTAAAAGGCTCGGCTTTTTCAAACAACTGGACCTCATTCTGAATACCCACAGGCTGCCCAACAGCCACCCAGCGCCAACCTTTCTCGCGTTTAACATAGAGATCTATTCCGCTTACGCCTGTTGCAGGCATATGCGGCATCTCTAAACGATCTTTGCGAAGATTCCATCGAACGGACAAGGAAGAGGCATCACTTATAAAACGCGCACATATACCCGCGCTGTCCATGCTTAAGTCCCATATTACATCAGGAACTGTTTTTCGTGCATTTAATGGTAGCCGGTCATAGGGTGATAATAAATCCTCGAATCCCCGACCTTCAATCGTAAACTCGCCCAGATCGTACCACGTCCTACCTTCTACCAAGGCTTTAATCTCCTATATATTGCAATTACATCTAAAAATCTATGCCGAGGCACCAGAATAATTTCGAATTCCCTGAAGCCAAAACATACGGGCAAATACAAGCATCAACACTGACAATATCACTGATACAAGTAGTGTTTCTGCGCTCAAAGTTCCGATTAGGGCTTGGGCAGGAACTGTAATCGCAAAGGCTATCGGCACAACAAATGTGAGTGTAGCTCGTAACCAACGCGGGTAAATACCAATCGGCCATCGACCCGCTTCATATAAACTTTGGAAAATGACTAGAATGTTATCTACGCGAACAAGCCAAAATGAAAGAGTCGCTAACATAAACCAGAAACTATAAACAATCCCTATACCCGTGACTAACGTCAATAAAAAAGACGCTGTTTGCCATAAAGAATTTTCTCCACCCAAATGCCAGATAGCTACAAATAGAACGATTGACCCCTGAAAAACATCTATCAGTCGCCAAACGCGTATTTCTCCGATACTAACAAGCAATTGTGCATCATCGGGTTTTGTTAATGTGAAATCAAGGGTTCCGCTTTGCACGCCTTCCATCAATCTCTGCATGTTAGGCTGTATGAGTGTACCTATCACCCCACTCATCAAAAAATAAACACCTAAAAGGGCAACCAGTTGAGCCGGTTCCCATCCATTCAAATCGTTGGTATGCTCAAAGATGACGGCCAAACTTGCAAAAGCCACCCCAATATTTACTAAACTCTGTAAAAATTGCATGTAGAAGTTGGCACGATATGCCAATTCATTCATAAAGCCGAGACGAAAAAACAACCAAAGCAATTTAAACCAGTTCATGTTTACGATCCTACAGCCGAGTATGCACGAACACCACGCTTCCATACAACCGACATAACCCCAAGCGAAATCATCGTCCAAAAAAACTGGAACAGTAAACCTTCCAAGCACTCATCAAACGTTAGTTTGCCTAAGATTACATCGACGGGAAATGCGACCATCCATGGAAACGGGGAAGCATAAGCTAATTGCTGTACCCATTCCGGAGTAAGATCAAGTGGTGCCATTCGGCCCGCCAAAAATAATTGCAATGCAAAGTAAAATTGATTAATTGCTGCAACCCGAGTCGTCCAAAATGCGGCAAGCGCCAACGCCCATTCAAAGAAAAATCTGAGAAAAAATGCCATTATTATTGACGGTATAGACATCGCTATTGACCACCGATTCATTTCCGCTCGCGGTTCAAAAAACCAGATCAATAAGACAGCAACCGGAATGACGAGTAACATTGTCAACAATTTATAGGCTAAATTGGAAGCTATGTCTCTATGGATCGGATGCAATGGTTGCAGTAATAATGGGGAAAATGAACCGCTACGAACTCTGTATTCAAATTCGAACATGAACCAGGTAAATGTGATATGGTTCACCACCATGTAGCTAATGTAATAAGCAGCAAAATCGGCGGCCGTAAAACCGCCAACTTGACCGTCACGTGCTTCTGCAACAGCCAGCCAAACAACCAAATAAATTACGGGCTGAATAACTAATCCTATCAACCAAATAACCATAGCAGCACGATACTGAAATTGTACTGCCAGATCCGTGCGAAACAGTACGGGATATATATTTGCAAAGAGTTTTAACATAGATAATTATTAATCATAAAAATCCTGATTCTTATGTCTATAAAAAAGCCTACCACGATCCAGAGCCCTAAAGTAGCGCTACTGGCTTTCGTCCTTTGCAAAAGCCTGCTCAATAACCTCATCTATAGACGATTCTTCAACGGTCAAATCCTTGATGCGCTGTTCACTAAGCAACCGACTCGTCACTTGAGCAGTATCGGACTTCGGAACACGAAGTGTGATACGACCTTCGTCAGTCCCTGTGACAGTCCCATAGCCTTTCAGGTCAACATTACCATACTCATGTTCAACGGTAATTTTTTTGTACGACGAAAAACGATCCCTAAGATCTGTTAACGGACCATCAAATAATAATTGACCATTGTGGACTAAGACCACACGACGACACAGTGCCTCGACATCCGCCATATAGTGACTGGTTAATAGTACAGTAGCTTCGTAACGACTATTGTACTCGGCAACAAAACTCCTCAGCCGTCTTTGCATTGTCACGTCCAGGCCAATGGTCGGTTCATCCAGAAATAAAACTTTGGGGCGATGGAGCAAAGACACAGCGACTTCACACTTCATACGTTCACCCAACGATAAATTACGTACCGGTTTTTCCAACAAGCTATCAAGTTCAAGTAATCCCGTTAAACTCTCTAAAGTTTTCTTATAATCTTGATGACTTATACGATATATTGCTCTGTTTCGTTCAAATGAATCGATTACTGGAATATCCCAAACAAGCTGATTGCGATTTCCCATCACCAGAGTGATCTGACTTAAAAACTCCTTTTCCCGAGCATATGGTTCATGCCCTAAAACACAGGCTTCTCCTCTGGTTGGATGTAATAATCCTGAAAGCATTTTTAACGTCGTCGTCTTCCCTGCTCCATTAGGACCAAGAAATCCAACCATTTCCCCACTTTGAACAACAAAAGAAATATCCTTCACAGCATCGACCAGGCGCGTCTTTTTCCGCACTAAACTTTTTATTGCTGACCTTAAGCCTCCTCCACGAACTGGAACGTCGTAGGTTTTGCAGAGGCCCGATACAGCAATTGATGGTGTTGGCATAACCCCATTCCTCTCGGTGTTAATCTATAATCTAAACTTTAGGATAAAGTTCTTTTTACTTATTTTTTGAGATTACAGCATTTCGAAATGGTGTAAATGTAATTCATTATATTCCACGTTTTAACAACAATTAGATCAAAGGGTGCGGGCCCGGCAGTAAGCGAGCCCGAAAATCGTCAAGAGGAAATGCGGGTCCCGGATCAACTTTTCGGTCCGGGGCTATTTCTTCGTGGCCTAGGATATGACTAATTTTATATGCTTCTATCAACATTTTGCAAACTGTTTCTACGACATCAATTTGAAATTGTGGAAAAACGTGCCAGTAACTTAACTCTGTATGATTCCGATGGACGCCTTTTACAACTTCTTCAGGTGGATAATTTTTACCAAACCAGGATACAAAATTACCATCTTTCTCTTCTAACATACCAGCATTATCTATTTCTATTCCGATAGAGTACTTGTTAAAACCTTCGCGGATCCCCCAGCGACTCACGCCCGCGTGCCAACCGATAACATTAAACGGTAAAAGTTGAGAAATTTGACCATCTCTTCCAATAACCAAATGAGCTGATACCTGACGATCGATATCTGTAAGAGTCTCTATTGCAGAAGCAGCGCTTCCACTAGCTGTATAATGGATGATTATCGTATCTAATGCCCCATCTTCATAGAAATCTCCCCGGTTAGGGGAGAGAATAAAATTTATGTTTTCCCCTTGGAGTATATGGTTTCTGATTTCCAAAAATATCCTTAGCTGGTATTTTGATTAAGATTCAAACAAATAAATGTTCGTATGCCTGATTATCAATTTCCGAAAATGCTGATAAATTTTTCCCATTACTACTAATTACCTTGGAATACCAATATGCCGAATCCTTCAATATCCTTTCCTGTGATTTATAGTCAACATAAATCATCCCAAATCTTTCTTTATATCCTTCTGCCCACTCGAAATTGTCAAAAACAGACCAGTGGAAGTAACCTTTTATCGGTATTTCCAAACCTGCACGAGAAAGTTGTATAAGGTACCTGTGAGTAAAATCTATCCGTTGTGGATCGTGCACACAACCATCAAGAGAAATCCAATCTTGATTTGATAAACCGTTTTCTGTAACGACAATTGGTAATCCATAGCGTTCATAATAGTAGCGCGGCCCCCAGTATAACGCCTTAGGCGTCACAGGCCATTTATTGGCGCAGATTGCATTGCCTTGTGCACGATCCAAAGGTTTGATGTTGCCTTCTATATCTCTTCCTAATGTCCAACCATTATAAATATTTGCTCCATAAAAATCTAATGGCTGCTTTATGATGTCGAAGTCGCCTGTATTTATCGTAGGCATTTCGTCAGCATAAAGCTTTAAACCATCCTCTGGATACATCCCAAGAGTCACAGGATCTGACCACCATGATATATTCCAGCATGTTTTTGTCTTAATAGAAAACATTTCCTTGCGGGCAGCCTCCACAAGCTCTTCATCTGTTTCGTCTTCCGGCATAACAACAGTCCCGGTTGGTGCATATCCAACGACAGGTTCACTTTTAGAATACGCACGAATCACCTGAACAGCACGCCCGTGTGCAAGAAGAGTGTTATGTCCAGCTTGGAGTACTTCAGCAAGGCCGAGTTTATCGCCTGGTGCGTGAACGCCTTCCAACATACCTAGGCCAATATAAATTTGTGGTTCGTTTAATGTCATCCAACAACGAACGCGATCCGATAGATGTTCGACTATGACTTCTGTGTATTCAGCAAACCACTCTGAAGACTGTGGATTTAACCAACCGCCCCGACAATAAAGATCATAGGGGAAATCCCAATGAAAAAGAGTCACGTAAGGCTCAATGTTATATTCCAATAACTTATCGACCAATCGATCATAAAATCCCAAGCCCTTCTCATTGACCGATCCAACCCCTTCAGGCAAAACTCTCGGCCAGCTTATAGAAAAACGATAGGCCTGTAAACCTATTTTTTTCATCAATAATATATCTTCCACATAGCGATGATAATGGTCGATAGAGTCCTCACCAGAATGTGCTCCGAAAACGCGATCAGGTT
>MDSW01151164.1_pt1 | contig 11041 bp, 7 predicted proteins | sample 811171 | NCBI WGS metagenome assembly MDSW01 (sample SAMN05326641, study PRJNA326480) | marine metagenome | isolation source: seawater | place: Atlantic Ocean: North West | collected 2012 | reverse complement strand
TTTGGCATAACATCCACCTTCTATATTGAAGATGCCCTGATCAGTCCAGCAATGTTCATCGTCACCAATAAGAGAGCGTGAGGCGTCGGCAGACAATGTTGTTTTACCGGTTCCAGATAAGCCAAAGAAGAGTGCGACATCACCGTTGTTGCCCTCATTGGCACTGCAGTGCATCGAAAGAATGCCCGCCTTTGGCATCAGATAATGCATGATTGTAAAAACGCCCTTTTTCATTTCTCCGGCATACTGTGTGCCAAGGATCGTCATTTCTTTTGCTTCAAAATTAAGTGCGATGCTCGTGGTACTCGTATTCCCAGGAACCTCCGGAGCAGCAGAGCATTCTCCGGCATTAAGAATGGTGTAGTCCGGACGCCCAAAGTCAGCCAGTTCAGCCGCGGTTGGCCGGATGAGCATGTTGTGCATAAACAAGGCATGATAGGGGCGAGCGCAGATCACTCGGATTTTTAAGCGATACTGTGGATCCCAGCCGGCAAAACCATCGATCACGTACAGATTTTCACAGCCATCCAGAAACTCAATAGCACGCAGACGATTGGCTTGATATGATTTCTCACAAAGCGGAGTATTTACAGAGCCCCACCATACATCCTCGCGCGATTCGGGATTATCCACGATACGTTTGTCTAGGGGGCTGCGGCCAGTCTTTTCATAAGAACGATTACAGATCGCTCCTGACGAAGTGAGCTCCGCCTTGTCAAACTCAACGGCATGTTCGTATAACGCTGCCGGTGCAAGGTTATGATGCACGTTTAGGTTACTTATTCCGTGTTGTCTGAGATTCATATTCTCGACTCCGGAAAAGACTGGTGGTTAGTAATTAAAACGCTACCATTGCCGAGATGGCCGTTCATTTAGTGTCTAAACGTCGGGGGCTGAGGAATTCTTTAATGCAATTCACAAATTGGAACCCATGTTTTTAAAAAAAACAGGCTTTTTAATCCAACTTCATTAAGATGAGAAGTGGAGGGTAATATTTAGGATGAAAACAAGATTGATGAAACGGCGCACCGCTATCAAAGTGACAATGGCATCGGCTGCCACAGTTCTTTTACCGCGACAAAGTAAAGCAGCTCCGGCTGTAAATGTTGCAACGCCTGAGGTCATCGACGTAAGCGTCGGACATTACAGTGGTTGGCCGACTATGGCAAAACGAAGCAACGGTCAATTGGTATTGGTGGCTTCAGGTACGCGAGAATCTCACGTTTGCCCGTTTGGTTCGGTGCAGTTCTATCGAAGTCATGATCAAGGAAGAACCTGGCTCCTGCCGCAGACAATTCTCGATACTCCTATTGATGATCGGGATGCCGGTATTCTCGAAACCAATCAAGGAACTTTGCTGGCTACTACGTTTACCTCCAATGCTTATGTTTCCCTCTTTGAAAAAGCTCAACGGGAAGAAAACTGGGAAGCCGACCGGCTGAAACGTTGGCGAGCCGCCCATTCAAGAGTCACCCCTGAAGAACTCCAGGCGACGCTGGGTACCTGGATGATTCGTTCCACCGACGGTGGGATTACATGGACTAAACCCTATGACTGCATACTCAATAGCCCTCATGGACCAATCCAGCTATCCGATGGTAAGCAGTTGTACGCTGGTAAACATTTGTGGAGAGAAGATGGCTACATCGGCTCTGTCATCTCGGAAGATGATGGTCAGTCCTGGAAACCACAAGCTCGTATTCCTACTCGCGAGGGGGATGATTCCGCTCTCTACCACGAGTTACACGCCGTGGAAGCCCCTAGCGGAAAACTGCTTGCTCATATTCGCAATCACAACAAAAATAACGCCGGAGAAACTCTGCAAAGTGAGTCCAGTGACGGCGGAGCGACGTGGAGTGTTCCTCATTCCATTGGTGTCTGGGGATTTCCATCACACTTGCTTCGTCTCAGGGATGGACGGCTCCTCATGTCCTATGGTTACCGGCGTGGTTCGATGGGAAATCAGGCTCGGTTAAGTCAGGACGAAGGGAAGACTTGGTCGGAGCCCATAACTCTCAGTGACGAAGCAGCTAATTACGACCTCGGCTATGTCACGACGGTCGAATTGAGTGACGGTGAATTCTTGAGTGTCTGGTACGAGAAGTTAGCCGACAGTTCCAAAGCGATCCTTCGGCAAACCCGTTGGAGTCTTGCATGAGTGTGGAAGCAGAACTTCCGGTAATCAGGTCTGAATACGAGTCCATGGCGGCTCGGATTCCTCTGTCACTTTGGTTCGCAATGGTCTACCCGTTCATTCTGACGGTTTTCTATTTCGTATTTATGAACGGTCAGGATACGGATAGTCAGAATACGGTCTTTACCGTGTTAAAGTTGATTCAGTTTGCGTTTCCCTTGGTGTTCGTATTTCTGATTTGTCGTGAATCGATCGAATTGCCGATTTGGAAAAAGCCAGCGATCAAACTCGGAATCATCTTTGGAGTGGTTGCTTCGATCGCGGCTTTGGCGATTTATTTTGGCTTATTAAAAGGGTCAGCCCCGTACTTTCATCTCAAATCCAAAGTGTTAGCTAAGGTCGATGGGTTTGGATTGAATACTTTGTGGGCGTATGGAGCATTTGCTACCTTTTACTCGCTGATACACTCAGGGATGGAAGAGTATTATTGGAGATGGTTTGTTTATAGGCGTTTATCTTGGAGTATTCCGGACTCGGTGGCCATTGTTTTGTCCAGTCTTAGCTTTATGGCACATCACGTTGTTCTGATGGTAGTGTTTTTTGGCCTGACTTCTCCTTTGGCATATCTGTTTTCTTTCGGAGTGGCCATTGGTGGTGGGGTCTGGGCCTGGCTGTATGGTAGAGCGGGTAATTTTGTGGCTGCTTGGTTGAGCCATGCGATTGTGGATATGGCTCTATTTGTCATTGGCTACGACTTGATCTTCTAACACGCCTGTGACGATGTTTCGTCCGTGGTGCTCACGGTGATTCTCATTAGGTGCTGACTGCGATAGACTAGAACCTGTCGCCTGCGATTCACGAAGGTTGTTTGTGGATTGGAACGTACCTTAAGATGGGAACTTGGATATGTCAGCTGCTTTTGAAAATTTATGTGCACATACTCGTGAAGTTGCTTTACTGAGTTCAATTGAGTCCCTACTTGACTGGGATGCTCGCTGTAAACTGCCTCAGCAGGGGAGTGCGTATCGTACAGAACAGCAGGCATATGTTGCCCGGCTTCTCCACGATAAACAAACGGACCCGCGGATTGGTGAATGGCTGGATAGCGTACAGGGTACCGATCTGACAGCCGATCCTCAAAGTGATTCAGCTACGGTGATTCGGGAAGCCCAGAGAAATTACGACAAACAAACAAAGCTACCGGCAGAACTTGTTGAGGCGTTGACACGGGCTACGAATGATGGGCAACACGCCTGGGTGGAAGCTCGACGGGCAGATGACTTCAGTCAATTCTTGCCATATTTGGAGACAGTCTATTCTTTGAAACGGGAGCAGGCTGATGCCATTGGCTATGACGAATGTCGGTATGATGCGTTGCTGGACGACTATGAACCCGGGGAAAAAACGAGTACGGTTCGGGAGGCACTCGAGGCATTGAGGCAGGATCTAGTCCCATTGCTGGAAGCCATCCAGGGTAGTGGTAGGGTACCGGATCGTAGCATACTCACACGCGATTACCCAGTTGAGTATCAAGAGAAATTTGGAACGAAGGCTGCGAAGAAGATTGGTTTTGAATTTGATCGCGGCCGGCTGGACGTCACTCATCATCCCTTTTGTACCGAGGCCGGACCTGATGATTGCCGTATTACCACGCGATATGACAGCAATTTCTTTAATATGGCTTTCTTTGGAATCCTTCATGAAGCCGGACACGGCATCTACGATCAGGGTTTAAGGAAGTCGCATTACGGCTTGGGCCCCGGACATTACTTGTCCTTGGGGATTCACGAATCGCAGTCTCGAATGTGGGAAAACCAGGTCGGACGAGGTAAACCATTCTGGGATTATTGGTACGGACAGGCTCAGCAGGAGTTTTCAAGTCTGAGTGGCGTGGCTCTGGATGATTTTTACTTTGCAATCAATCATGTGGAACCATCGTTGATTCGTGTGGAGGCAGATGAGCTAACATACAACCTGCATATCATTATTCGTTTTGAATTAGAACAGGCTTTGATTAATGAAGAGATTGTGCCGGCCGATTTGCCGGAAGCTTGGAACGCCAAGTATCAACAATACTTGGGAATTCAGCCACCCTCAGATGCTGACGGAGTAATGCAGGATGTTCACTGGAGCGCCGGTTTGGTTGGCTACTTCCCTACGTATTCTCTTGGCAATCTATATGCTGCTCAGTTTTACCAGCAGGCTGACAAAGAACTTGGTGGGTTAGATGAATTATTCCGTCGTGGTGAGTTCCTGGAATTAAAGCATTGGACCCGAGAAAAGATCCATCAACGTGGCCGGAATGTTACTCCGGCGGAACTCGTTCTCGAAGTGACAGAGGAGCCTTTAACGCATACACATTTGATGAATCATCTAAAGTCTAAGCTGGAACCTCTGTACGGAATTTAATCTTGCATTGGCCTGTGTCTTCCTATTGGCATAGAATGGTTGCAGTTAACAGAGAAAATGAGATTGATCCTCTAGGGATTAGGGAGACCCCATATGGCAATTGCCAAATGTCCGGAGTGTCAGCAGGAAGTTTCCGTTCCTTCAGCTAGCGCCCAAGCCAGAGTGCAATGTCCTTTGTGTGACGCTGAGTATGAACTATCAGTGTTTAAAGACTTGCTTCCTCCGGAATTAAAGGTTTTATCAGATCCGCGCGAGCAAGATGATTCTGAGTTCCAAATGGCTCCTGTGTCGGAAGAAGCATCTAATCACGCAGCGTTTGCATTTGACGAAGAAGCTGCGCCTTCACGACCGGTTTCAGATCGTGCGGTACTCACCCGCTCCTCGGGAGGCTCACCTTTAAAGACAATTCTTCAGGTGTTTTTGGGTGGAGCATTGGCACTCCCACTTGCCCAGTTGGTGCTTTGGCACGTGCCGGAAGAGCCAAGAGATCCGGTAGGGCTTGGTGAAAGGATCTATGCGGAAGCGTCGCTTAGCTTCTTGCAGTCAATTGTGCCGGAGTCGCTGAACAAGAATATTTCCGGTGAGGAAAATAAGGGTCTTGAAGCCGCGGAAGAAGATGAACATCGCCCTCTAACGAACCCTCTACAGCCAAACACTGGATTTAACGTTGGTCCGATGGACGAAGTGCCGTTAGGAGGTGGAGCTAATTCCGGAAATCCCTTTGTTGGGGATGGGGAAACAGGAAACAGTCAGAATCCAACGATCGATGAGATCGCAGCCCAGCTAAAACCAACAGGTCCGGCGCCCTTGTCACCCACGGAGTACATTCGTGATTCCTTTGTGTTTCAAACGGTCGTTATCGACAACATGTTTGAGCAAGCTCAGGCAAGTCTCAAGCAATGGGATGATCTTGAAGAGGATGCGAGTGATAATTTGCGTCGGGTCGAAAGTAAAGAGTTGTTTCTTTCATTAGGTCAGTTAGCATCCGGAATTACTTATCAGGATCCGGATATGAATGAAAGTTTTGATGGGGCCTCCCGGGCTTACTCGTTCTTTCAGGAACTCTCAGCGCGTTCGGAAATAATGACTTTAATAAATAATGAATTCGAGAAAGGCCTGCAGACGCGACTGAGTCCTCGTGAAGGCGTCTTGTTCACCGCACGCAGCGTGGGTGAGCCGGATTCGATTAGCGGTTATCAACGATTGACCTTGAAGTTGGATGGTGCTCAGGTTGAATTGCCTTTGCTGTATTCGCCGGAGATCGCAAAGCCTATTCAGGATGATGTCTCCAGTCTTGTATTGGGGAGTCTTATACGCCGTCCTCGCCGGGATGTTAAAAATTATTTGGGTACGGAAGAGTTGGTCATTATCTTTGGTGCGGTAGTACCTTTAGCTGATACGCCACAAGCTGATACGCCACAATAAGTTCCGGGGAATATTTAGCAGGACTGTCATGAACACCCCATCTTCTCTGTTGAAATCTGGAAATTTAAGTGCTGTCCAGGCGGCGGAAAGAATACGCCGAGGCGAAATTACTTCGGAAGCGTTAACACGGCAATGTATCGAACGAATTAAAGAGGTCAATTCTAAAATCAATGCTGTGGTCATTCCGTTATTTGAGCAGGCTTTAGTCGATGCTAAACGATTAGATGCATTGGCCTTGCGAGGAGAGTATCTTGGTCCCTTGCATGGTGTTCCGATGACCATTAAGGAGTGTTTCTTTGTAGCTAAAACAGATTGTTGTCTTGGAGTTGATGGGCTTAGAAAACGTCAGTCCGAAGAAGATGGCGTGATGGTTAAGCGGCTCAAGAATGCAGGGGCGGTTGTTTTAGGTAAGACAAATATTCCACAGATGATGCTGTGGCATGAGTGCGTTAACCCCGTCTATGGGCGTTCCCTCAATCCGTGGAATCCGGAAAGAACACCGGGCGGAAGTTCCGGAGGAGAAGCTGCGATTTTGGCCGCAGGCGGATCCTATCTTGGATTGGGAAATGATTTGGGGGGGAGTTTGCGGGTTCCGGCTCACTTTACCGGAATCTTTTCATTAAAACCGACCAATGGTTTGCTCACGCGTCGTGGTTCCCGAGGAAATTTCCGCGGCATGGAAGTAATGCTCGCTCAACCCGGACCCATGGGCCATTGTGTAGCTGATCTGGAATGCATGCTGGAAGTCATGGCGGGTGACGTGGCGGCTATAAACACTCTTGAACAGTCGCCCGTAACTATGCGGAAGATTCCCGGGACTATTGAGGGGATGCGGGTCGGGCTCGTGAAAGATGATGGTTTCTTTCAGCCGTCACCGGGAATTTCTCGGTCGGTTCAGGAAGCGGCCAGATATTTGGAATCCCAAGGTGCTGTTGTCGAATCGTTTCAAGTGCCTGATGCAGAATCGATGTTTCGGTTATATGTGGGGGCAATGTCCGCTGACGGTGGATTTCAGGCTCGGTATGTGCTGCAGGGGAGTCGATTACATGGTGCCTTTAGAAAGCTAATGCTGGCAACTCGGATTCCCAGCTGGTTACGGCCTGGGCTTGCGTGGTTGTTGAAGCTTCTAGGGCAAAAATATCAATCCCTGATGGTAGGTGCAGGACGCCGGCTGAGTGCCAGTCATTATTGGCTGTTAATCGACGCGATCAATAAATATCGACGAAAGTTTACACAGGCCTTTGAGCAGCAGCGGTTAGATGTGATATTAAGCCCCTGCTTTGCATTGCCTGCGATGTGCCATGATGATGGCATTGATTTATTACCCGCCGGTAGCCATGCCATGCTACAGAATCTTGTGGGCGGTCCCGGTGGAATGATTCCCTGGTCATCTGTGCAGATTGGTGAAGAGTCTGCGCGTGAACCCAATCGAGATGGCACGGTGAAAAAAGCTATTCGCACCGAATACGGAAGTGTTGGACTGCCGATTGGTGTGCAGGTATCCAGCCTGCCCTGGCAGGAACACAAGGTGCTGGCTGTGATGAGAGAGTTGGAACGCGGTATTCCACAATAAGACGGTGGCACCGTCCAGATCAGCTTTGATATTTGTGGAACGCTTACTCGACAGTAGCACTCAGCGGGCATTTGAGAATCAGCTCACCATCGAGATTGACTTTGGCTGTGATGGTAGCCTGAATTTTTTGAGCCGACAGACCGGCGGTAAAGGTTACCGGCACGATATGAATCTTCTTCGCTTCGTCACTCAGCTGGAAACGAACTCCGGGATAGTCACAGGTGATCGATTCGATAGTGAATGGTTCATCGGCTCGCAGAATTAATCGTTTGTTGATTTCTGTTTCAGGGCTGGTGATTCCCAGTAGTAATGACGAGGGGCTTAGCGTGACCGGAGCTGACACCTTGCCGGTGACGGGCAATTTAATTTCCTGATTCGTTATGTCGTTGGTAACAATGATCAGATTATCCTGCAGATATCCCACAGGAATGTTGTCTTTTAGCTGCACGGCCAGTTTGTACCCGACCTGATTGGCCAGTTGAGTGCGTTCCAGAATGGCGACTTCGTAGTAGGTATGCTTGCTCCTAACATCAGTGATCATCCAGTCACTGCTGCCGGCATGAGAGATGCTAAACTCGAGCTTGGGTTTATCTTTGATTGAAAATTCACCGAATCCAAGAATTGACGGTGAAAAGGCGAGGTCGGTACGAATGAAACCGTTGACCTGAAGTTGTACTTCAGCGAAATAGGGTTTGTCAAAGGTGACCGTCACCGTCGCGCCCCGCGCTCCGGCAAAGGCCTTGGTGTTGTAAGTTGCGAGGATCGTTCCTTTTTCAAAAGTTTTGACGGTGTCTTGTTCCGCCGTGGGAATGGTGCATCCACAACTCGCTCGAACACCCGAAATATGCAAATCTTCTTTGTAGAGATTTGTAAACTCAAAGCGGAATTCCTGCATTGAATCTTTAGCAACAGTACCAAAGTCGTGTTCGAGTGTTGCAAACATCTTTTTTGCCCACTCCTGAGCTACTAGTGCGTTACTCAATGGCAGGAAGGTAAAGAGCACCAGAAAGTGGATGATTATTGAGATAGATCGGGAATTTGGGAGAGATTTAAGCATCGTTCGCAACGGCACACCCTTTGGATTAGGCTAGTTGGTTTGAGAGACGGGTCATCTATCTTACCAATTTAACATGTTTAATGATTCAATTTTAAAAAAGTGCTCGATTGCTATTAGGTTGATGGCCTGGGTAGCCTATCGAAGTTGGTCATGATTCATCCAATGGGATATAATCGAACGACCGAAGAAGAGAACTTTGGTTCACGTTGTCACGGCAATTCTTTGTGGTGACTGAAAATTTGAACAGACTGATTTGGAATAGAGGGTCGATTTGATGCGGTTGCGTAGTTTTGGTGCTTTGGTTTGTTGCTTGGCAGCATTAGTTTTCGTTGGTTGTGGTGATGATTCGTCTACGGCAGTAAATCAGACCCAACCTTCCTCTGTAGCCCAGTTAAGCGATCTTGTGGTTAGCGTGACCGAAAAAACAGAAGTGGATGGTGCAGAAGTAGCTTTACAAACGGTTGCATTGCAGGATAAGAATCCCTTTAGCCGTCGTATTCCAATTCCAGGTGAACCGTTCGCTAAGAAGTCTGGTAAGGTCGAGTGGCTCAACACTGATCCACTGACGCTAAAGAAACTACGAGGTAAATTCGTCGTTCTTGATTTCTGGACCTATTGCTGCATCAACTGTCATCACATCCTTCCGGTATTGAAAAAGCTTGAAGAGAAATATCCGAATGAGATTGTTGTTATCGGAGTGCATTCCGCAAAGTTTGAAGAAGAGAAGGATACCGAGAATATTCGTGATGCAATTCTGCGTCACGATATTCGACATCCCGTTGTGAACGATCATGATCACTTCCTTTGGAATTCGTTTGGAGTCAATAGCTGGCCCACTTTGACGGTGATCGACCCGGAAGGGTTTTTTGTGGCGATTAACCGAGGTGAAATTGACTTTGAATCTCTTGATGGGTTTTTTAAGAATTGCATCCCTTACTATGAAAAAACTGAACTACTGGATAAGACTCCTATCGAGTTTGAGTTGGAGAGATATGAAGAAGAGCCAACCCAGTTGAAGTATCCGGGAAAGGTATTGGCCGATCAAGCGAACGGTTTGCTTTACATCACTGACAGTAGTCACAATCGAATTGTGATTTCTGACACCGAAGGAAATGTCAAAGAAGTGATTGGTTCCGGTCAAGTCGGGCGAATGGATGGTGATTTTGCGTCAGCCTCTTTTGATCATCCTCAGGGTTTGGCTTTGCACGAAAACACCCTTTATGTGGCAGATGTTGAGAATCATATGATTCGTAAAGTTGATCTTGCCAGTAAGACAGTCAGTACGGTTGCCGGTGTAGGTCGTCAGGCTACTTTTCAGCAATCATTCCCTGGAGTGACACCGACTAAGCAGACAGGTCCGTGGTTTGGATCGCCCAAAAAGACTCCTATCAACAGTCCCTGGGCGCTTTGGATTCACGAAGATAACTTGTATATCGCGATGGCCGGACCGCATCAGATTTGGATAATGCCGTTGGACGAATCACGCATCGGGCCTTATGCCGGTAACGCCCGTGAAGACATTGTGGATGGCCCACTATTACCCAAAGTGCCCTATGCTGCCGGCGCTAGTTCCTTTGCTCAACCTTCAGGATTAACTTCTGATGGCGAGTATATTTATGTGGCTGATAGTGAAGGCAGTTCAGTTCGTGGTGTACCGTTTGATCAGACGAAGTCCGTGATCACCGTGGTTGGTACTTCTAATTTACCGAATGCTCGGTTATTTACCTTTGGCGATAAGGACGGGCAGAAGAATGAAGTATTGCTGCAACATGTTTTAGGAGTTCATTATGATGCCGGTAAGATCTATATCGCGGATACCTATAACAATAAAGTCAAGGTTGTGGATGCGAAGTCGGGGGAAACGCAAACCGTTGCCGGTTCGGGAGATCCAGGTACTTCAGACGAAGGTCTCGGAGAATTTGATGAACCATCGGGTATCTCTAAAATCGGTAGTATTTTGTATGTCGCTGATACAAATAATCACCTCATTCGGACAATCGATTTAGAGACCAAAAAGGTTGGAACTATGTCCTTTGTTGGTTTAGAACCCGTGATTGAGGCTAAGTAAACAGTCTTGTTGGTAGATGGGATAAGTTTTTCGGATGTAACGTGTGTTTCGATTAGCTGAAAAGGTTGATCCCCGCATGTAGGATGGGCCTTAAAAACTGTAAAACAAGATGACTTTAGCCGGCGAAAGCCGGCTTTTTTCGTATTCTGATCATTTACAAGGTTTTAGTTTCGATTGTAGAATACGAGTTTCCCCTATAGTTACGCATCACAATAGTGTTTACAGCTATTTGTGTGTGGCTATGGACGTACGCGATGCGCATGCACTTATATGTACGCGTAGTCAGTGATTTTGTATTCACTGCACAAGTGTAATAGGACTAATTCATGTTTGAAAGACTTTCCGAAGGCCTTCAGGGCGCCATCAAGTCACTTA
>MDSW01196197.1_pt1 | contig 11042 bp, 10 predicted proteins | sample 811171 | NCBI WGS metagenome assembly MDSW01 (sample SAMN05326641, study PRJNA326480) | marine metagenome | isolation source: seawater | place: Atlantic Ocean: North West | collected 2012 | reverse complement strand
GGTGGGCGGTGAAAAATCTATTATCATGCGCCGTGAGATATACGTAACCGCAGCGGTTGTTGGAGCTATCTGTTATATTGGGCTGACTTCTCTGGGGGTGGAACGTGTGGGGGCTGCTGTGGCAGCTTTCTTTGCTACTTTTTCAACGCGCGGTTTGGCTATCATCTTCAATTGGTCTTTACCGAGCCACTTACACAAAGAAACAAGTCCGTAGAAAAGGGGTTCCTGCATATATCCGGGAACTTTAAGCGGAATTATATGTTGGAAGAGGAGCTCCCCCCTCACAAAAAATGGAGAGAAAACATGATACATATTTCCCCTTTGACGATTGAAACAACAAAAAAACTGGCTGCTTTCGAGGCGCCGCTATGTCTGACCTTAACGATGCCGTGTATTAAAAGCGGCGACCAACAACAGCAAAATCCGATCCGCTTTAAGAATTTGCTTCAAGAAGCACATGAAAAGCTTGAAAAAGTGGGGTGTAGACGAGAAGATATTACAGCCTTCTTATCTCCTTTAGAAAAACTCTTGCATGAAAAAGATTCATGGAAGCATCAGGATCAAGGGTTACTGGTCTGTGTGACAAAGGATCGGCATGAGCTTTATGGTTTGCCTTTTTCCGTTGATGTGAATGTGATTGTTGATAGGCATTTCTACTTACGTCCTGTTATACCGTTTATGCAGGATAGCACTATGACAGCGATCTTGCTGCTCAATATGAATGATCCGACCTTAATTTTCGCTATGGGACCAAACGGAGATTATGAAACCGAAATCCCCCCCGAGCCGATGAAAAGCTTTGATGCATTTATGGAGGTGTATGATCTTGAAGAATCATTGCAATTTCGTGCCCAAAGTTATGGAGGAGGCTCTAAAAATGCAACGCGGGAAGGTTATCATGGGCAAGGTGTGGCTGGTGATGATGCAACCCATAAAACGCATTTGAAAGAATACTTCAAACAGTTGGAAAACTGGGTTACAGGAAGGCTGCAGCGTAAAGGATGTGCGGATGTCTTTCTGGTGGCTGAATCGCATCTGGAAGGATTATATAAAAACGTCATGCGTGATTCACATCCAGCTCTTCATATGATGGCAAAAAAGAACCCTACAAGTGAAAAGCCGGAAGCTTGGGTTGAAATAATGAAAAACGAGCAAAAAGACGGGTTTTGTCAAGAATGTGAACGCAAACTGGCAGATTATAAGCGGTTAAAAGAAACCGATGGAAAAAGTGTGGTTGAAACGATCCCCGATATTCTGAAAGCTGCTTATTCCCAACGTGTAGATGCCTTGATGGTGCCGGATACATCTCAGGATTATTATTGGGGGCGTTTTGATCCCGAGACACGGACAGTGCAAGAGCAAGAACGCGATGAGAGTGTGACAGGTCCGGGAGACGAGCTTGTTAATCTGGCTGTTATCAAAACGTTTTTAAGCGGAGGGAAGGTCTTCCCTATTTCCGTAGATCAAGCACAGAAATCCAGTTCGCATCCGGAATATGCCGCTTTGTGTCGATGGTAAAATAATTGGGAACGAATGAAACTGAAATCCGTTTGGAGATATACATATCCATCAAACATACGGAAGGAAATATATATGCCAGCTACAGATATGCCAATGAATCTGGAGGAAGTTCTTTATGGAATCCAGTTTCCCTCAGCCAAAGTGCAAATCATTACCTATGCCGGAGAAAACGGAGCGAGCGAAGAAGCCATGGAGCTTTTACGTGCTCTGCCCGTGCGGAGTTACCGCAATATGCAAGAGATTAATGAAGGACTGGGGTTAATAGAAGAGCAGCCCGGCAGTGAAAATCTATGGTCTTCGCGCAGTAAAGCGCAAAGGTAAGAATTCATATGAACAATTTGTGTTCTAAATGGAGGAAGCTGTATTGGCAGCCAAGAAAAAAATAAGTAAGTGCGTAAAAAATGCTGATAATCTGACCGAGATTACCGAATGCCTGACGGCGGGTGCACAAAGCGAAAAGATTACGCTTGGGCATATTGTAGAACAATTCAAGTATCGGGGATTTGGACCGCTCATGCTTGTCCCTGCGCTTTTTGTGATTTTGCCGACTGGCGCAATTCCCATGCTACCTGCATTTTGTGGGTTGGTACTAGGCTTTGTGTGTTTGCAAATTGTATTTGGACGCGAACATCCTTGGATTCCCAAACGTCTGGAAGAATTCTCCATATCGCGGGGTAAGCTGGAGAATGCCATTCAGCAGGCTAAGCCCTTCACCCAAAAAATTGATCGTGTTCTACATGAGCGTTTGACTGTTCTCACCCACCCGCTTAGTAAGCGGCTAGCAGCAGCGTGTTGTTGTCTGCTTTGCATTGGAATGATTCTCATCGGTTTTATTCCAATGCTTCCCGCTGCGCTGGCATTGCCTGTTCTGTTTTTCGGACTTGGATATATTGCACGGGATGGGCTGATGATAGGTCTTGGCTTTTTGACCGTTCTGGGAAGTGCAACAGCGCTTTATCTTATTTTGGGTAGTACAGCTTCTGCATAATATTCTATTGCTGGTTAGCGTAGAGAATACATCGTAACCAGGCTGGCCAGATAACAGACTAGAATAGTGAGGGAATCCACGCCCATCCCCATAATTTTAACCTTGGGGCGCAAAAGTAACCCGATACAATAGGTAGCCGTCATAAAAATACCAGCTCCCAATGCAAAGGTGGCAGAAGGGCCGATTTCATTGATAATCGGCCCTTCGGTGAAAGCCAGATCATTGGGGAAGAGCAGGAACGTCATGATCATATTACTGCCGAAAATATTGGATATTGCCATCGTATAGGCTTTGACCCTTACCGCAGCAATAGAGGTGCTCAGCTCTGGCAGAGATGTTGTCATTGCCAATAAAGAAGCGCCGATAAAGCTTGCTCCCAGTCCGGTTTGTATGGCGAGTGTATCCGCCAGCCGTACTACCAATACTCCGCAGATCAGGATAGCTGTCCCGCATATGGCGGCAAAGATGCTTAAGCGCAGGACGGACAAGCTATCATACTGGTTCGTGCGACCGGCTTCGGCAACAATCTCGTCTTCGGGTAAATCGACAGGGCTCCAAGTGTCCCGACTTTGAGAGCGGGAAAGAAGGTACATTGAGATGATATATACAATAGCAATAATTCCGCTGCCGATACCCACATGATAGGCCATCTCCATGTCACCGATCGATTTGATGATGAGGACTGCTGATAAGGATGTGACGCACAATAATCCCGCCACAGCAACGGTCGGTTTGTGTAATTTGGAACTTAAGGTTCCTGATTTTACACATAAATCAGCCATAGCAAGAACAGCCAATTGTAACATCATACCACCAAACATATTATTCAGCGCCAAGGTGCCGTTACCGCCAGAAGATGCGGTAAGCGTTGTGACAAGTTCGGGGAGTTCGGTAGCTGTAGCTAGTAATACCAATCCCAAAAAAGCACGCGCTATTTTTGTTTGTTCGGCAATGGCGTCAATGAAATAGGATAGGCGCGTGCCTGAAATCCAGATAATTCCTGCAAGGACGGCAAAGATCAATAAATTGACCAATACGGGGATATTGTCAAACAATGGCTTTATCCCATAGGCCGTAGGTATTATAAATCTTGCCTTTCGGGAAGCTTAATCCGATAAGAAGCGCGCCACATATGAGGCTGGAGATAATCGCGAGTATCCCTGCGCCATAAACGAACGGTGTGATGAAGAGTGCTGCTCCAAGTGGTATCAGGAGAAAACGTACAGCCCGTCCTGATTCAGCGAGGGCTGTGACAATGACGGTGAGGGCAAGAGCGCCTATGAAGTGATCTGCGTTTGCCATATTTGTTTCGGCATCCAGTGTAAGGCGTGTACACATCAGCCAAATTCCGACAGGGATACATAGCAGTAGATTCCACGGCAGGGTAACGCCACCAGCCAGCATCTCCTTAATAATGGCAGAAGGGGGTTGTTCGAAGTTATCTTCAACATTTTGTGTTTTGCCGTCATCTGTATCGCCAAGGAAGAAAATACGTAAGAGAGGACGTCCCTGTTTCTTGCGGCGATAGAGGAATTCGGATGTTGCAACGAGTTCATCCAGAGAATACGGAATCTGGATCAACATACAGGCGGCGGCGATCAGGCATAGCGTACACCATGTGCCAAGCATAATTGGCTGGATAATAATAAAGAAGATAGATACAGCACCTAAAGGCACAATCATAATCCCGAAGAGCATTACCAGCCATGGCATCGTACGCCAGCGCCGGGATGAGCCCATAATTCCGGTTAAGATTTCAAGTGCATAGGTCATGGCGCCTAATCCTGCATCGGGAACCGGCCATGCTTTGGAGACAGAAGATGTAATAATTTCTTCCGTTCCATTTTGAGGGTCTTGAACAGAGCCGGGGAAAAATGGCTCCCAGATCCCGTCAATGTGACCAAGTTGATACGCACATAAATAGCGGGATATAAAGAAACCTATAAATGCCAGAATGATAATCGGCATGCGCTGGAACCATCCCGAGGGCGAGAACGTCCAGCCCGGCGGGATGGTCGGGCCGGTTTCCGCGGCAACGGCAGCCACTCCCGGCACGGGTCGGGTACACACGGCGAGACCTAATACCAGCATGCCGATAATGGTATCATTGAGATATGCCTCAGCAGTCGGAGCCCAGAAAATGAGAGGAGCACCTAAAAGCCACAGGCCAACGGCTCCGGCCCCATAGCGTGCCAGTCCCATTTTCCATGATAAAGACATATAAGATAAAATCAGGAGAACCACGCCTGAAGCCATATTGCTCCAGACCATTGCCTGACTTTCATAATTGAGGATAAAGGGTGCGCTTAATAGCCAGAAAGCCAGTCCCATATTCAGGAAATGCGCCCATAGATTCTCTCTATGTTGGCGACGGTATTCTTTTTCGTGTTGGCTTCGTATTTTATCCGGATTTTTGTTTTTCTCATGCGCCGTTTGAATCCAGTCAGGGCGTGCAATTCCGTTATCTTCATACCATTGATATGGGTCGGCTTTTAGATTGTGGATGAGGGTTTCAAGACCGTTATAGATTTTATGTACAGGCTCCCAATCCAGTAATTCTTTTGCCCGCGATATGTCCAGATCATAATGATCCGAAGCCAAATCAATCATAAAGGGTTTGATAAACGGTTTTTCACCCTGATCAATCGCATCGGGTATCAGGGGCTCAGCTTGATTTTCAGCCCATGCACCGGGCTTGGCAATGAGTTCGGGCAGGCTAAAGGTTTTCCACTCTTTTTCACCGAATACAAGATGACCAATACGGTTTTGCAGTTCCTGATAGCCCATAACGTCATCTTCTCCAGCCAAAATTATATTTTGATCGGGAAGTTTCTTACGACGCTCTATCGTACGTGCAAAAACATCTATCATATCTTCTTGATGAATAAATGCCTGTCCGGCCATTAAATCTCCGGCATAAAGGCGGCTTTTTAATTCGCGTTCATAGATACGCGCGATTTGATAGGCCAAGGTCGGGACGGCATGTGTATCATCATATAAACCCGCGAGACGTAAGATTGTATAGGGAATATTTCCGTGGTTCTTTTGAATGATTTTTTCGGCATCGGCTTTTGATTGCGGATAGGCCCAGCCCGGTTTTATAGGCGTGTCTTCACTGATTTTTTGCCCAGGCACACCTGCTTCATGCACCAACATTGTGGAAGAATAGACAAAACGGTCAACCTTGAAATCCTGTAAGGCTTCGAGGAGTTTGCGGGTGCCTTCGATATTGACTTTCTTATAAAGGGGATGTTCTTCACCTGTAAAATCAAAATAAGCAGCAAGGTGAATAACCGCCGCAATATGATTGCCATATTTTTCTTTAATTTCATGTAAGGCGAGCTTGATAGAATTGGCTGATGTCAGATCACATTCATAACTCTCGTTCGCAGCGTCAGATGGTTTAATATCCAATCCAACCAGCGCATAGTTAGCCTTAAGCCGTGCACATAAGGCACGGCCGATATTTCCTGAGGCTCCAGTAATAAGTATAAGTGGTTTAGGTTGGTTTTGTTTCATCATCTTCGGGTACTTTTTTATGGCCTGCGCTCCATTCGGCAATCACCTGTTCTACGACATTTGCAGGGACATCCAGATCTTCTGCAATCGCATCAATCATTTCTTCGGGATTGTCTTGTTCATCTTCATCAAGATTTTCGAGATGTTTCAGAATTTGTTCTTTTGTTGCTGTGTCTTCCATCTTAAAACCTGCGCGTAATTTATCATTATCCAAACCAACGTTCTGTTTTTGAGGAAGTTCCGCATTAAATACGTTATTTCCCAAAGCGAAGGCTGTGTAACGAGAAGAGCGCGGAAAGCAAGTTGTATGAGCTTGATTGGGTGTGAGAAGAGATTATTTAAATATTTTTATGAGCGAGAAATGAAGTTTGAAGCCGGTAATCAAGATCTTTTAATAACACCGCCATCCATATCTGAAGCCAAGGATATTCAGAACAGGTTGCGCAGCCAAATTCGTCTGGAGAATGATTTTGGAAAGCTTGACCTGATTGCAGGGCTCGATGTGGGATATGATCTTCAAAATGATCGTGCTAAGGCAGCTATTGTCATTATGAAAGTAGGTGAGCCTAGGCCTATTGAAAGTTTCGTAGAATTTATGCCCGTCGAATTCCCGTATGTTCCCGGTTTTCTGTCTTTCCGTGAAGCGCCGGTCATCGTGAAGGTTTTATCCCGTTGTAAAATGACACCGGATCTTTTAATGATCGATGGACATGGGATAGCGCATCCGCGTCGCATGGGCATTGCCGCACATATTGGCGTATTACTGGATATCCCGACAATTGGGGTTGCGAAGTCGCGATTATGCGGAAATTATAAAGAGCCTGCAGCGATGAAAGGAAGCCGTGAGTTCTTATATGATAAAAGTGAGGTAATCGGAACGGTTCTCAGGAGCAGGGATAACGTCAAACCGCTTTTCATTTCTCCGGGACATCGTATAGATGTTTCAAGTTCTGTTGAACTGGTTGAACGCTGTCTGACCCGCTATCGCCTTCCCGAACCGACGCGTATGGCGGATAAGTTAAGCAAGATGACATCTTTGGAGCTTCTGTAGTCTCTTGTTATTTGCCTGTGTTTTTTTCTACCAGCGCATCACGGATCTCGCGTAACAACATGATGTCTTGAGGTGTCTTGATAGTTGTATCCGCCGGATCTTCGGCTTTTTCTTTTAAGCGGGTTATACTTTTCACCATCAGGAAAACGACAAACGCGACAATCAGGAAATGTACCAACGCGTTAATAAAGAGTCCATAATTGACGGTAGCGGCTCCTGCTTCTTGCGCAGCTGCAAGAGTTTCATATTCTTCTCCAGATAAGTTGATATACAGATTGGAGAAATCGACCCCTTTGGTGAAAAGACCGACTATGGGCATGATAATATCGCTGACAAGGGATTTTACGATCGTGGTGAAAGCGGCCCCGATAATCATACCAACCGCCAGATCGATTACATTTCCCCGTGCGATAAAATTCTTGAAATCATTCCACATAGCCATATGTGCCCTTTCCGTTAAATCTGATTCAAACCAATGCCTAAAGCGCATAATTTGTTCCTTTTGCAAAGCTTATCAACGTTTCGAACATCCGGCGAAAGATTTTGCGGTGAATAAGAAATTCTGGATGAAATTGAATGCCCAAATAGAATGGATGATGAGTGCAGGTGATCGCCTGAATGACGCCATTTTGCTCGGTGGCATTGATATGTATATCCGACCCAAGTTCGGCAATAGCCTGTTTATGAATTGAATTGACCTTTAATTCACGGCGTTGTGTGATTTTATGGAGCAGGCTTTTTTCTTCTATAAAAATCTTCTTCCGGTAGAAAGTATGGTGCAGGATACCATCCGGATAACGGGCATTTTCATATGCTTCTGCCACACTTTTATGCAATGTTCCCCCTGCAACCACATTCATAAGTTGTGCGCCGCGGCAAATGCCAAGTGTAGGCAAGCCTTGTTCGCGCGCTCGCGCTGCCCAGAATACTTCCATATCATCTCGTTCGTGATCATACAGATATTCTCCTTGTGCCGGTTGATTATATAGCCCCGGAAAGACATCTTTGCCCCCGCCCAGAATCAGTCCATCAATATTTGCGTTCTTATAATCCTCCGAAGGCGTTAATACAAGGGGGCTTCCTCCGGCCAGTTTGACGGACATCCAGATTGCTAAAAAGGCAAACAGATCCTCATTATCCGGTTTGGTAATGCCTATGGTTGGTTTTGAGTACATATGTTTCTTATCCTCGATATTTCTATCGTTTGATTTCCGGCGGTAATTCTCCGTGCCGCAATAATGAACTGGCAATAAAAAGAAACCCGAGGCCGATGAAAGGATCATCTTTGGCTGTAAATTCACTTTTGACTGCTTTGCCAGCCTTATGCAAATCTTTGACCTTTTCGATCATATCCTTCCCATCGATACAATCCCGTAACGCATCAGTCAGCCCCTGAAATCTCTTCTGCCAGTTTTCATGCTTGGAGCTATCCCATGTTTGCTGCCAGGCTCGCTTTAATTTTTCGAACTGGATCTCGCTTTCTGCAATGTCCTGCAAAGCAGATAGCGTCCATAAGCCGGGGATCTTTGTTTTGGCGCCAATGATGGCATCACAGCTATCCTTGACTGAACCCTCTGCAAAGAGTTGATAGAGAAGCCATGGAAAATCAATGCCGCTTTCAACCGAATGAAATAATCCGGCCCAAAACCGCGGATTCACTTCGATCAAATAAGCCGGGTCTTTTTCTTCACCACTCCAGCGGAAATCGATCTGGACAACTCCATTCCAGTTCAGGGCTTTCAGGAGTTTCTTTGACGTGTCCAAAAAAGGAGAGTCGTCAATTGTCTCCCGCATGACGCCTGCACCAAAATCGCGGGGGAATTGGTGAAGGTTACGATAGGCCATATGCGCCACTATTTCACCTTGATCACACAAAGCGGCCAGACAGTAATCCTTCCCTTCTACAATTTCCTGTATGAGGGGCAGTGTACCATAGCGTTTATAACTTTCGGCACAAAGTTTTTGTAATTCCGTATAGTCGCGGACTTTATGAATTCCCGCCCCACCCACAGCATCCGCGGGCTTGATTAAAAGCGGAAATTCAAGCGTATCCTTATGAACTTCCAACTCTTCCAGATCTTGGATGAGGATGGTCTTAGGGCTGCAGAGTTCCAGTTCCTCACAGGTTCTGGCTAATATATCTTTAGGGTGGACACGATTCATTGATGTGATGTCCGGGATCGCTAATGTAATCAATTCCTCAAAACGTTCACGGTGTGCGGCTAAAATTGCGGCATCCCGAAACATAGGCATCAGAATATAAGGGCGATTATCCTCAGGCTTAAATCTTCGGATATGCTTTTCCAGATCATCCAGATATCTCTCCGGCTTTTCGTGATAGGGGGCATGGATGAAATAATCTTCTACATAGCGGGAAAAATTCATCACCGTCATATCGACATCATCACATCCGATTACTTCAATACCGCGTGTGCCCAGAGAATGGGCGGCAGTCAACGCCATCAAAGAGCGTCCATATGTGATAATAACCCGTCCTGTCATGTAACAATCCCCCGATATTTAAATATACTATCAAATATATAACATGTGCGGAAAATATTAGGTTCCACCTAAGGGGTTGTTATTATACAAAAAAAACAGGTGGGATTTTTACGGATCAGAGGTTAAAAAACTGCCCGTATTTACCGAGCTGGACGTATTCATCCGATAGAGTTCGGAGATTTCGGCTGGATCAAGGGTTCTGCTATATATGCGAACATCATCTACTGTACCTTCACCTCCTCCATATCGGCGGGGTTCGATCAAAACAGGAAAATCGTTGTTAATATCCCCTGTATAACCGGTTATTAAGGGGCTTTGCCCTACAAAACTTCCATCAATATAACCCATTGCACTTGCATCACGATCATAGACAATAGCAATATATCGCATGGATGTAGTTCCAATAGTGTCTGCAGCCAAGGCAGCCTCGTTATAACCATCTTCATCTGCGAGCAGATAGTTAACCCGCCCGGTTGCATCAGTACCAAAACGGAAACCAGAACGTCCAGCATAGGCTCCTTTATTGACAATGCGGCGCGCATCTATGGCTACAGGCTGAAGAAAGCCTGACAGAATAGTGAAATCCCCTGTTCCAAAATCGAGTGAAGATGCATCAGGAATTTCAACATAATCATCTATGCTATCAAAGGCCAGGGCTTCGCGGTATAATCCGGTAACTTTGTCATCCAAAGACAATCCCCCTTCTAATGTCCCATCATTCTCTTCGCCCGATCTGTCATATGCGGTTGTGGAGGAGGTCCATTCGGTATCGAAGGTCCAGTGGCCGACCAGATCATCATTGATCGGGGCGCCGTAGTAGATTTGCGGCTTTAAGTCGCCTGATGGTGTCGATTGATATGCGCCGGATGATTGACCCCACCAGTTATTCATTGCCGATAGTTGCCGACCGTCATACTCCACGGCCAGATCTTCCAGCCGGTTCCCCGCCAGCACATTATACCCCGCGCTGCCCATTGATCCGCCGCCCAGATCGACATCGAATTCTCCGTTTGTATCATCATAGACCGCGATCCCGTGCTGGCGGTTGCCCGTTGCGATGGATTGCTGCACCTTCGCCGAGACCGCGCCGCCATTCGTGCCATGCACATAAATTCCCATCCGGTTATTCATTACGGTTACATTTTCGATACTCACATTTTGCGCGCTATTTGCTGCGCCGTCCGCTTCCACCACAATCCCGTCGCGACCTATATTCGCGTTATCGACCGTAATCCCCGCGACCTTTACATTATCGGCTTCTATCCGCACGCCGTCTTCCTCGGCGTCCAGATTGCCGATCACGGGAGCCGTCCCCGCTTTTGCAATCACCACAGAGCTGGGGGTCGCGCCGTTTGCGGTGCTAAATCTATCTCCGTCAAACACAAAAGCCGAGCCTTCGCCGATCAATTGCTGGCCTTCTTTATTCAAGGTAATGCCGCGGTCCTGATTGCTGCGCGTGCC
>MDSW01134562.1_pt1 | contig 11043 bp, 11 predicted proteins | sample 811171 | NCBI WGS metagenome assembly MDSW01 (sample SAMN05326641, study PRJNA326480) | marine metagenome | isolation source: seawater | place: Atlantic Ocean: North West | collected 2012 | reverse complement strand
TTTGCAAAGATATTCAATACAATCTTGATCTCCTAACCAGTCTGATCCTTTAACAGTATCGTACATATGCCAACGCCAATCATCTTCGCCCATATTGCCTAGTGCTGCTGATATCCCTCCTTGAGCAGCAGAAGTATGACTTCTTGTTGGAAAAACTTTTGATATACAAGCAGTTTTTAGACCTGCCTCACTTAAGCCTACGGCTGCTCTTAGTCCTGATCCTCCTGCACCTAATACAACAACATCGTACTCATGATCAATAATATTATAAGATTTCATATGCCTAAAATTAATAAAACTATAATTGTTAATATAGGTACTATTATAGCAGATAAAAAGACTAATCTGTTTGCGACATTTTTAATTCTTTCATTATGCATATAGTCCTCAAATATTTCACTAATGCTCAAAGCTGAATGAAAAAATGCAATTATTATAAAAAGTGAAAATATAAGTTTTGAAGGTTGTGTAGTAAAAAACACTATTATTTGTTCATAATCTTGATCATATATTGATACTAAAGACACGATAAACCATGACATTAAGGGAATTAATGCAACAGAACTAACTTTGAGAAAGATCCATTTTTTTGTAGAATTTAACATCAAAATATATTTCTCCCCAAATAATAAATAAAAACTGTTAAAACAAATGAAGTAATTATTACAATAAAACCTGTAATTTTTGATGTTTTCAGTTCAAATCCATATCCCATATCTAAAAATAAATGTCTTATCTCACTTAAAATTTGAAAACTAAATGACCATGTAATTCCAATTATTAAAAATTTACCAATAAAAGATTTTAAAAATAATAATATTATTTCATAAAAGCTACCTCCTAAAAGCAATGAAATTATCCAAAAACAAACTATTGTTATAAATATAATATTTATTACTCCCGTAATTCTATGTGAGATAGATATCAAAGAAGATATATGCCAATTATAAATTTGGATATGAGGAGATAAAGGATTTTTATTTTCCATAAAAATTATTTTTAACTAAAGTTTCAGCAATTTCTACAGCATTTAATGCAGCACCTTTTAGTAGGTTGTCTGATACTATCCACATATTTATTGTATTTGGTTGAGAATTATCCTCTCTTATTCTTGAGATAAAAGTTTCATATTTGTTTTCTGCTTCGACTGGAGTTATGTAACCTCCATCTTTTTTCTCATCTACAACTTTACATCCAGGAGAAGAAGATAATACATCCCTAATTTCAGATAAATTATATTTTTTATTAAATTCTATATTAATACTTATTGAATGGGATACCATAACTGGAATCCTTACACATGTAGATGTAATATTTATTTTCCTATCTAATATTTTTCTAATCTCATCGTGATTTTTTTGCTCCTCTTTAGTATTTCCATTTTCTAAAAAACTGTCTATATGTGGAATAGCATTAAAAGCTATTTGTTTAGTAAAATTTTTTGGGTTTATTTCTTTATTATCAAAATAATCTTTAGTTTGAGAAATCAATTCATCCATGGCTTCTTTTCCAGCACCAGAAACAGATTGATAAGTAGAAGCTACTATCCTTTTTATTATATATAAATCGTGGAGAGGTTTTAATGCTACAACTATTGGGATAACCGAACAGTTAGCATTTGCAATAATATTTTTATTTTTTGCATGAACTAATTCTTTTGCATTAACCTCAGGAACTACTAAAGGTATTTCAGGATCTTTTCTAAAAAATTTTGAATTATCAATTACTATAGTTTTTTCTGCAGCAATTGGAGCCCATTTTTCTGCGATAGAACTGCCTGCAGCAAAAAATGCAATTTTAACTTTTGAAAAATTAAATTTATTTAAATCCTCTACAACTAATTCATTATTTTTGAATTTTATTTTTTTGCCAACACTTTTAGGAGATGCAACTAAAAATAATTCAGTAATTGGAAAATTTTTTTTATCCAATACATCCAAAATTTTTCTACCTACATTTCCTGTAGCTCCTACGATCGCTATATTCATAATATTAAATCTTTTATACTAAATGAAAGGTAAATCGCAAACCCTACCTTTGACGGTTTTACCATTTATATCAACTTCTACTTTCTGTGATTCTTTCCAAAAAGGTTTATTAATCATTGCAATTCCAATAACTTTTTTAAAATGAGGAGAAAAGCATGCTGATCTTAGCTCTCCAATTATATTCCCTTTTTCACTTCTTACAACTAAAGCTTCTGTCATGTTAATTTGATCAGACTCAATTTGTAAGCCCATTAATTTTTTAGTTATTCCATTTTTTTGAATTTGAATTAATTTATCTTTGCCTAGAAAATTAACATTAGTATCTAAATTTATATACTTATCAAAACCACATTCAAAAGGATTATCGTTATTATCAATATCATTTCCATAAGATAGTAGAGCACTTTCAATTCTCTCAATTAAATTAGGACAGCCAGGTTTTACATTAAATTCTTCTCCAGATCTAAATAATTCATCATAAAGTTTTAATCCTGAGTTAGTATCCTCAATATAAATTTCAAAACCACCTTGTTTTGACCAGCCAGACCTAGCAATTAAATGTTTAGATCCTTCAAAATCAAAATAATCAAATCCAAAAAATTTCATTTCTAAAATTTTTTTACCAAATATTTTTTTCATAAGTTTAAATGATTTCGGTCCTTGGACAGCCATTATATCAACTCGTGGTTCAAATATTTTTACATCAAATTTTTTTCCAATAGCTAAACCTTTCGCAAATAATATTACATCTGAATCTGCAATCGAAATCCACCATCGATTTTCATCTAATTTAAGAACTACAGGATCATTTATTAGACCTCCATTATCATCAATGATTGGACAATAGTAACATCTGCCAACTTTAGATTTGGATAGATCTCTACAAGTCATTAGTTGAACTAATTTTGATGAGTCTTTACCTAAAATCTCTACTTGCCTTTCAGCAGCTACATCCCATATTTGCACATGTTCTTTTAAGTGCGAATAAGAATCTTCTATTGAACCAAAACCAGCTGGTAACAACATATGATTATAAATCGTATATGATGTCACGCCTTGTTTTTCTATTCTTGAAGTATACGGAGTGCTCCTTAATCTTCTAGATTTTGCAATTGAATAGTTTTTCTTCATTGATTTCTATTTAAAAATTCTTTTACTGCTAATCTCATTTCAAAAGCTTTTTCAAAAATAATCATATGACCACAATCAGAAATAATTTTAGTCTCAGAATTTTTTATTATTTCTGACATTTTATTACCTATTTTTAGTGGTACCATTTTATCTAAATCTCCATAAATACATAATGTTGGACAATTAATTTTTTCTAAAGATTCTTTTCCTGTTTTGTAATTGTTACATGCGTTCAAGTCTACAGATAAAATTTCTATTATTTCTCTTGGTGAGTTAATAATTTTTTTTACGGGATTTCCTCCAATAAATGCTTTTGAGCCTTCATAGCCCCATTTCATCATTAATAAAACTGCTTTTTCATCACCAGCTTCCGCAAAATCTATAAGATCTTGATTTACTGGCATTTTGTATGAGCCAGCAGCTAATACTAAATTTTTTATAAGATTTGGATATTGTGATGAAAAATCAATACCAACTAAAGAACCTTGTGAATGACCAATAATAGTAATCTTTGGTATTTTCAACACTTCCATAAATGATTTAACCCAATCAGATATACTTTTTATAGATTTGAGTGCTGGCCCATCAGAACTACCATGGCCTGGAAGATCAATAGACAAAACATTATAACCAAGTGAAGCATAAAATTGCTCATGAAGAGACCAAACAATATGGGTTAACCCGCTTCCATGTATTAAAATTATTGATGGTTTTTTGGGATCAAAATCAGTTCCACCAGTAGAGACAAACACTTCTTTTCCATTAACTTCTAAGATCAGTTTATCTCCTTGGCCTTTTTCCTTAATTCAAATTTTTGAATCTTTCCTGTTGAAGTCTTAGGTAATTCGCAAAATTCTATTTTCTTTGGAATTTTAAATCCAGCTAAAGTCTCTCTGCAAAAATTAATTAAGTCATTTTCAGTAACTTCTTTATCTTTTACTTTTTCAATAAATGCACAAGGTACTTCACCCCATTTTTCATCAGGTTTAGCAACTACAGCTGCTATTGAAACACTTGGATGTTTTGCTAAAGTATTCTCTATTTCAATTGAAGATATATTTTCACCTCCTGAAATAATTATGTCTTTAGATCTATCCTGTATCTTTATATAGCCATCAGGATACATCACTGCTAAATCTCCTGAATGAAACCAACCGCCTTTCATGGCTTTTTCGGTAGCATCCTTGTCTCTAAAATACCCTTTCATCACAATATTTCCTCTAATCATAATTTCGCCGATTGTTTTGCCGTCTCGAGGTACTTCTTTCATAGTTTCAGGATCCATAATAGTAACTCCTTCAGTATTTGGATATCTGACTCCCTGTCTTGCCTTGATCTCATTTTGTTTTTCCTCGTCATACTCATTCCATTCATCATCCCATGCACATTGAGTAACATGTCCATATGTCTCTGTTAATCCATAAACATGCATAACTTCAAAACCAAGAGCTTTCATTTTTTGAAAAATTATACTCGGAGGAGGTGCACCAGCTGTCAATACATAAACTTTTCTACTCAATTTTTTTTTTTCTGAGTCTGATGCTCCAGTGATCATATTTAAAACTATTGGAGCGCCCCCAAAATGAGAAATTTTATATTTTTCAATTAATTCAAAAATCTTTTTTATATCTATTGTTCTTAAACATATTGTTTTTCCATTTAACATTGGAATTGTCCAAGGATATCCCCATCCATTACAATGAAACATAGGAACTACAGTCAAAAAATTTAATCTACTTGGCATATTCCATGCTACGGCACTTCCTGTAGACATAAGGTAAGATCCTCTATGATGATAAACAACTCCTTTAGGATTCCCAGTCGTTCCAGAAGTATAACTTAATGAAATGGCTTGCCATTCATCTTTTGGAAATTTCCAATTGTAGTTTTCATCTCCGGTTTTTAAAAATTCTTCGTATTCCTTTTCACCTATTTTTTTTAACAAGGACTGATCTGCAAAATTATCCTGAATATCAATAATTAATGGTTTTACTTTTGAAGTCTTCAAAGCTTTTTCGATTACTGAATGGAGTTGTCTATCAACAATAAGAACTTTCGCATTACTGTGATCTAAAATATACGAAACAGTCTTAGCATCAAGTCTGGTATTAATAGTATTTAAAACAGCTCCACACATTGGAACAGAGTAGTGTGCTTCAAATATTTCAGGTGTATTAAAAGCCATTACAGAAACTGTATCACCGTCACCAATGCCTATTTTTTCTAAAGCACTAGCAAATTTTATACATCTTCTATAAATTTCATACCAATTATATTTTCTATCTTCATAAATAAGAGCTTCATAATTCGGATAAATATCTTTAGCTCTTTGTAAGAAACTCAAAGGAGTTAGTGGAACAAAGTTTGCATTATTTTTATCTAAATTTTTATTGTAATCACTCATTAGTTAAATTTAAAATTCATAATATAATCACTGCCTGTTGAAGCAGTTTTAAAATGATTTTCAGCTCTTGGTAAAACTCTCTTAAAATAAAACTTAGCTGTTTGAATTTTATCTTCATAAAAAATTTTATTATTTTCATAGTCCTTAAAACATACTTCTAAAACTTTGATCCATGAGTGAGCTATAGATACATATCCAAGTGCTTTTAAGTAATCATTAGAAGCAGCACTTGCATCATCTTTTGAATTAGATATTTTTTCTTTTATCCAATCTGTAAATTTAATTAATATCTCCATTTGATTATTAAAATCGTTAATAAAAGATTTTATCTCTTTTATATTATTATCGATATCTTTCTTAATTGTACTTAAGTAATTATCAATAATATCACCATTTTTGTTAATAAGTTTTCTAAAAACTAAATCTGCTGCTTGAATAGAGTTGGTGCCCTCATATATTGGTGTAATTCTATTATCTCTATATAACTGTTCTATACCTTGATCCTTTGTATAACCATATCCTCCGTGTACTTGCATCGCTTCACTTGTAATTTCCATACCTAAATCTGTAAACATTGTTTTTACAACAGGCGTCATTAAAGATACAAAGTCAGAGGCCTCTTGTCTAACCTTTGTATCTTCGTGATATAAGCTAACTTCAGTTTGTTGTGATAACCAAAAACATAGGGCTCTCTCACCTTCAATTATAGATTTCATATTAAGTAAAGATTTTCTTATATCTGCGTGTTCAATAATATTATCTGCACCATTTGAAGATTTACTATTATTAGCTTTTCCTTGTTTTCTCTCTTTTGCATAGCTTAAAGAATTTTGATAAGCAATCTCAGAAATTCCTAGGCCTTGAATCCCAACAACTATTCTCTCAAGGTTCATCATTGTAAACATTGCATTAAGTCCTTTATTTTTTGGACCTATCATGTATCCAACTGCATCATCAAAATTTAAAACACAAGTTGCTGAACCTTTTATTCCCATTTTAGATTCTATTGAACCTGTAGAAATTCCATTTCTAGATCCGATTGTTCCATCTTCATTAACTTTAAATTTTGGCACTAAAAATAAACTAATACCTTTTGTACCTTTTGGAGAGTCTGTTGCTCTTGCTATAACTAAATGAATAATATTTTCTGTTAAATCATGGTCTCCAGAAGTAATGAAAATTTTCTGACCACTTATTTTAAAAGTTCCATCAGATTGTTCTACTGCTTTAGTTTTCAACAATCCCAAATCTGTTCCACAAACGGGTTCTGTCAAACACATTGTACCACTCCATCTACCTTCGACAATTTTTGGTAAATATTTATTTTTTATTTCTTCTTTTGCATGATGATTAATGCAGTTGTATGCACCTATACTAAGTTCACTGTAGAGTTTAAATGACAAACTTGATGAAGATAACATTTCATCAAAAAAAGCACTTACAGTTTTGGGCATTCCTTGACCTCCATATTTTGGATCACAGGATAAAGATGTCCATCCATCCTCTATAAATTTTTTATATGCCTCCTTGTATCCAGGTGGAGTTCTAACAACCCCATTTTCAAAAACTGTGGGATTTTCATCTCCTGACTTAGCAAGAGGTAATATTATATTTTGATTTATTTTAGCTGCTTCACTCAAAATATCTTTAACAAGATCTGTATTAATTTCCTTGTACTTTTCTATTTCATTATAATTTTGATTATTTCTTAACTTGTCAAAAAGAAAAATCATATCTTCTAGTGGTGCTGTATAATTTGGCATTTTGAAACTTTAGAATAAATGTTTGATTATTGCAATTTTGAAATTATCGCATCACCCATTTCAGAGGTTGACACTTCTTTTGTTCCCTTTGAGATTATATCTTTAGTTCTAAGACCATCATCCAAAACATCTTGTACGGCTTTTTCTAATTTATCAGCCTCTTTATCTAAATCCAGAGAATATCTTAAAGACATAGCAAAACTTAGAATCGTTGCAATTGGATTTGCAATACCTTTACCTGCAATATCTGGTGCAGAACCATGTATTGGCTCATACATTGCTCTCATTTTGCCATCTTTATTTTTAGCACCAAGAGATGCTGATGGTAATAATCCTAGTGAACCTGTTAGCATAGATGCTTGGTCAGATAACATATCACCAAATAAATTATCCGTTACTATAACATCAAATTGCTTAGGGTTACGTAATAACTGCATAGCACAATTATCAGCTAGCATGTGTTTCAAATTAACATCTTTATAATCTTTCTCATGAAGGGCCTGGACTTCTTCTTTCCAAAGTTGACCAGCTTCCATCACATTTGATTTTTCACAAGAGGTGACATTGTTAGATCTTTTTCTTGCCAAATCAAATGCAACTCTAGCAACCCTAATAATCTCATTACTTGTATATGTATGAGTATTAATTCCTTTTCTTTCTCCATTATCAATTGGTTTAATGCCTCTAGGCTCTCCAAAATAAATACCGCCTGTAAGTTCTCTTACAATCATAATATCCAGTCCAGAGACTATTTCAGGTTTGAGAGTTGATGCATCTACTAACTGCTTGAAACATATGGCAGGTCTTAAATTTGCAAATAATTTAAGTTCTTTTCTTAATTTTAATAATGCTCTCTCAGGTTTTTTTGAGAATTCTAAATTATCCCACTTTGGCCCACCTACTGCTCCAAGTATGACAGCTTCACATTCTAAAGCTTTATAAAATACTTCGTCAGTTATTGGAGTTCCATGTTTATCGTACGAAGCTCCTCCAGCTAAGCCTTCCTCAATTTCAAAATCCAAAGACTTATTTGAGTTAAACCATTTTATTATTTTTTTAACTTCATTAACAACTTCGGGACCAATACCATCGCCGGGTAATAGTAAAAATTTTCTTTTTTTTACTTTAATCATTAAATATCCATGGTTTTGAGTTTTTAAGCTTATTCTCAAAAGATATAATTTTTTCAGTTTTTTCTAAAGATAATGCAATATCATCTAAACCCTCAAGTAAACATTTTTTTTTAAATGAATCAATTTCAAAATTAATTTTGTTATTTCCAAATGTGATATTTTGATTTACTAGATCAACCTCAATTTCCTCTTTTCTTAAAGAATATTCAGAAATTTGTTTAATTTTTTCTTCATCTATAACTATTGGAAGAATTCCATTTTTAAAACAATTATTATAAAAGATGTCTGCATAACTCGAACTAATTACACAAGTAATACCAAAGTCTAATAAAGCCCAAGGTGCATGTTCTCTAGATGAACCACAGCCAAAATTTTTTCCAGCAATTAAAATTTTTGATTTATCATAAGGAGCTTGGTTTAAAATAAATTGATTATTTTTTATTCCTTTTTCATCATATCTCATTTCATAAAATAAATTTTTTCCTAAACCTGTTCTTTTAATTGTTTTTAAAAACTGCTTTGGTATCAACATATCAGTATCAATGTTTACTATTGGTAAATAAGCAGGAATGCTTTTAATTTTATTAAATTTTTTCATTATATTTGATACTTTCTAACATCATCTAAATTTCCTGAAATTGCTGCGGCTGCTGCCATTCCTGGACTAACTAAATGTGTTCTTCCACCTCTACCTTGTCTTCCCTCAAAGTTTCTGTTTGATGTAGATGCGCATCTTTCTCCAGGTTTTAATTTATCTGCATTCATTGCTAAACACATTGAACATCCTGGTTCTCTCCATTCAAAGCCAGAATTAATAAAGATTTTATGTAAACCCTCTTGCTCAGCCTGTTCTTTCACAAGTCCTGAGCCAGGCACAACCATTGCATCTACATGATTTGCTATTTTTTTATTCTTTAAAATTTTGGCTGCTTCTCTTAAATCTTCAATTCTTCCATTTGTACAACTACCAATAAAAACTTTATCAATCTTAATATCTTTTACATCTATATCTGGATTTAAACCCATATATTTTAATGATCTTTCAATTGAACTTTTTTTATCTGGATCTTTTTCATTTTTTGGGTTTGGCACTTTTCCATCAATAGTAATTACATCTTGAGGAGATGTTCCCCAAGTTACCATAGGTTTAATTTCTTTTCCTTCAAGATTGATCTCTTTATCAAATTTTGCATCATGATCAGAATTTAAATTATCCCAATACTCTAGAGCTTTATCCCAATTTTCTTTTTTTGGAGACATTGGTTTATTTTTAAGATATTCAAAAACTTTATGGTCAGGTTGAATTAAACCGGCTCTAGCTCCACCCTCAATTGTCATATTACAGATGGTCATTCTATTTTCTACACTTAAAGATGAAATTAAGTCTCCAGCATATTCAATAACATATCCAGTACCACCAGCAGTTCCTATTTTTCCAATTATTTGAAGTATTACATCCTTTGATGTGACTCCTAATGGAAGTTTACCATTTACATTAATTCTAAAGTTTTTAGATTTCTTTTGCACTAAGGTTTGAGTAGCAAGAACATGTTCAACTTCAGAAGTTCCAATTCCAAAAGCTAGAGCTCCAAAAGCTCCATGAGTTGCAGTATGACTATCTCCACAAACAATAATAGTACCAGGTTGAGTAAATCCTTGCTCTGGACCAATAATATGAACTATTCCCTGTCTTTTGTCGTCCATTCCAAATAATTTGATACCAAATTCGTTACAGTTTTTTTCAAGTGTATCTACTTGTAACTTAGATTCTTCATCTGAGATCCCTTTTGTTCTATCAGTTGTAGGAACATTATGATCTGCAACCGCTAAAGTAAGATTAGGTTGTCTTACTTTTCTGCCTGAATTTCTTAAACCCTCAAAAGCTTGGGGACTTGTAACTTCGTGAATCAAATGTCTATCTACAAATAGCAAAGATGTACCATCTTCTTGTTGATGCACAAGGTGATCATTCCAGATTTTATCGTATAAAGTATATGGCATTTAGAAAAAATTATTTTTTTTCTTGAGGAATATCTTTTTCTGTATCTTCTTTTTTTTTTTTAGAATCTTTATTATCTGTTTCACTTTCTTTACTGGAAGTTACATTTTCAGATTTTTCCTCTACTGTTGGTGCTAGTGTTTCTGCACTAACCTCCTCAGGTTTTGTTTCAACATCAATACCTATTTTCTTTTTAATTTTTTCAGTAATTCTTGCTGATTTTCCTGTTCTATCTCTTAAATAATAAAGCTTGGCTCTTCTTACTTTACCAGATCTTATTACTTTTATAGAATCTACGATAGGACTAAATAGTGCGAATGTTCTTTCAACACCCTCTCCAAATGATATTTTTCTTACTGTGAATGACGAATTTATATCTCTGTTTTTTTTAGCAATACAAACGCCCTCAAAGTATTGAATTCTATCCCTTTTACCTTCAGTAATCTTAACTCCTACTTTAATAATATCTCCTGGGAAAAAAGAAGGAAGTTTTTTTTCTGCAGAAATCTTTTTTACATTTGCTGCATTTATTTCTTCGATTGTTTTCATTTGTAAATTTATCAAGTTAATTCTTTTTATATTTTTGCCACAAATCTGGTCTTCGGTCGCGTGTTATAGCCTCTGA
>MDSW01013637.1_pt1 | contig 11043 bp, 9 predicted proteins | sample 811171 | NCBI WGS metagenome assembly MDSW01 (sample SAMN05326641, study PRJNA326480) | marine metagenome | isolation source: seawater | place: Atlantic Ocean: North West | collected 2012 | reverse complement strand
TGATACTCCAGTAATTGGAGCTGAAGTTTATAAATCAATTGATTTTGGTAAAACATGGAAAAAAGTTAATGAAGATGATTTAAGTTATCTTTTCTATTCCTATGGTTATTACTTTGGTGAAATTAGAATTGACCCTCAAAATCCAGAGAAAGTGTATACAATGGGCGTTCCTCTAATTAAGTCTAATGACTCAGGTAAATCGTGGGTTTCAATAGATTATGAAAATATGCACGGTGATTATCACGCTTTGTGGATAAATCCAAATAAATCTGGACATTTAATAGTTGGAAATGATGGTGGTATAAATATATCATATGATGATGGTGAAAATTGGATGAAATTTAATAGTCCTTCCGTTGGTCAATTTTATGATATAAATGTTGATATGAAAGAACCTTATAATGTATATGGTGGTTTCCAAGATAACGGTGTTTGGATGGGTCCATCTAATTACAACGCAAGTTTAAGATGGCATAGTACTGGAAAATATCCATGGAAATCAATTTATGGTGGTGATGGTATGCAAACTGAAATAGACTACAGAGACAATGAAACAGTTTATACAGGTTCTCAGTTTGGAAATTATTCAAGGGTTAATACTAGGACAGGAGAGAGGAAAAGAATTACTCCATCTCATAAATTAGGAGAGAGACCTTACAGGTGGAATTGGGAATCACCAATTTATTTATCTAGGCATAATCAGGATATACTTTATATGGGTTCTAATAAATTTCATAGATCTCTTAATCAAGGAGATGAATTTGAAACAATGTCTGAAGATTTGACAAATGGAGGAGTTAAGGGAAATGTTAGTTATGGTACTTTAACAACTATAATAGAATCAGATTTAAAATTTGGATTGATTTATGTTGGAAGTGACGACGGCTTAATTCATGTGAGTAAGGACGGAGGATTTTCTTGGAATAATATATCTGATAACCTCCCAGAAAATATGTGGGTAAGTAGTATATACCCTTCCAAGTTTAAAGAAAGTAGAGTTTATCTCTCTCTAAATGGTTATAGGTGGGATAATTTTGAGCCAATGGTTTATGTTTCTGAGGATTATGGTTTAAACTGGAGTAGAATTGGGAATGAACTTCCAAAAGAACCCGTAAATGTTATAATTGAAGATAATATAAATGAAGGGTTAGTTTATGTTGGAACTGATCATGGTGTTTATGCATCTTTGGATTACGGGAATAATTTTCATCCATTTATTAAGGGCTTATCAGGTGCCCCTATTCATGATCTAGTAATACATCCAAGAGATAATGATTTAGTTGTAGGTACTCATGGAAGATCTGTTTATATAGCAGATATGACTTATCTTCAACAAATTGATCAAAATATATTAAATAAAGAGTTACATGTATTTAAAGTAGATAATTTAAAATATTCCAATAGGTGGGGGAGTACTAATTGGTATGGAAATTTGATAGAACCATCTTTGGAAATCGTAATATTTTCAAAGTCTAATTTTGATATCGAACTACTTATTGAAGGTGATAATGGTGAATTTATCAAACATAATCATTCATTAGATTTTGGATTAAATTTTATTAATCATAACTTATTTGTAAGTGATAAAAATAAATATTTATCAAAAGGAAAGTATAAATTAAAAGTTACTAACTTAGAAGAGAACTCAATTGCTGAGTTTGAAATTAACTAACTAAAAAAATGAAAAAATTAATTTTTATACCTCTATATTTTTTAACTTCTACATTGATATACTCTCAAGATGTTAGAATGACAGCATGGGAAGTAACTGAAATTTGGGATCCTGAACCAAAGGTTGTTATACCTGGGAAATCTTTCAGAGATGCTCCATCGGATGCTATCATATTATTTGATGGATCAAATTTAGATAAGTGGGTTCATAAAAATGGGGATCCTGCGAAGTGGGATGTTAAAGATGGATATTTTACCGTTAAACCTGGAACAGGAGATATATTAAGTAGAGAGGTTTTTGGAAGTTGTCAGCTTCATGTAGAATTTATGTCTCCAGTTAATATTGAGGGGGATGGTCAAAATAGAGGTAATAGTGGAGTTTATTTTATGGAAAACACTGAAGATGGAGATACTGGATATGAGATTCAAGTTTTAGACTCTTATGATAATAGGACTTATTCTAATGGACAGGCTGGCAGTGTATATAAACAACATAGTCCTTTGGTTAATGCTTCAAAAAAACCAGGTGAGTGGCAGACATATGACATAATATTCAAAGCTCCAGTTTTTAATGAAAATGGTGGAGTTGAATCACCCGCATATATTACTGTATTTCATAATGGTGTATTAATACAAAATAACTCTCAAATTCAAGGTTATGTTAAATTTATTGGTTATCCAGAATATAAAGCTCACGAACCTGAGTTACCAATCAAATTACAAGATCATAGCAACCTAGTTAGTTTTAGAAACATTTGGATTAGGAAATTATAAAAATATGAGACATTTAAAATTTTATTTTATTTGCTTATTTATTATTACGTTATCATGCTCTAAAGATGAAGACGATCTTAATTATCCTAATGAAAAGACGGACCATGAAATTACTTTACATCCTAATAATAGGGTAACTTCTTTGTTGATGGGAGATAGTGAATATAGAGATTGGATTAAAAATGATGGTTTCTCCAATTCTCTAACCAGAAAAGCTATAACTAATGATCTTTACAAAAAATTTCCAGATAAATATGATTTCATTTTTTTTGTATTAAATGAGCCAGATATACCTGAAAGTTTAAATTATTATGGTAAACTAGTTGGTGTATCAAATAATGTTGAAGGTACTGGTCAAGATATATATGACTATTCTTCGGATTATGGTTCAGGTGGAAAATTAAAATCTGTTATGCAACTTTCAGGCTTAGAATTTTTAAGAAGTGGTCCAGCTCTTCATGAACTAGCTCATAATTGGGCCAATTTTGGAATTGAGACACATTACATTAATAATTCAGGAAATAGTATTTCTTCATTTAATTATAGGCCACACTGGGGATTTACAGGAGGTAGTACTAAAGGACAACTTGGAGGGTTCAAACAAAGTTCACTTATTGAAAATGGAGGAAATTCTTATACTGTAGAAAGTTTTGGAGGTTTTGCAAATGGTGGGAATAGTATTCCTTTTAATGAATTAGAATTATATCTTATGGGATTTATTCCTTCTTCTTCAGTATCTGAATTTGATGTGTTTACTGATATAAAATCTTTCTCTTCTTCGGGAGGGAAATATAATTTTACTGCCGATATACGTACAACTTATGACGGAAAATCTATTGAAGATTTATTGGGTAAAAGAGTGCCTAACGCTAATAATTCTCAGAAAAATTTCAAATTATTAATAGTTGTAATAACAGATAAGCCTTTGACAGAAGAAGAGTGGAATAAGGTAGATGCAACTGCTGAATGGTTTTCAAGAAAAGAAGATGATGGATCTAATCTTTATAATTTTTGGGAAGCAACAGGAGGAGTTGGATCTATAACAATTGAAAATTAATAAAATACCCTGCTTTTTAATTTGAATTAATTAAATTAATTCAAATTTAATCTAACTTTTCTAGTACAATATTATGATTTGTATAAATACAAATATCAGCTGCAATTGTTAAGCTTTTTTTAACAATTTCTTCAGATGTCATTTTAGGATTATTTTCTTTTAAGGCAATTGCTGCTGATTGAGCATACATACTCCCTGAACCTATTGTAGCTATATTATTATCAGGCTCTAAAACATCTCCAGTACCAGAAATAACAAGAATTTGTTTCTTATCTGCTACTATCATCATGGCTTCTAGCCTTCTTAAGTATCTATCCATTCTCCAGTCTTTAGCTAATTCGATTGCAGACCTTTTCATATTTCCACCATATTTTGAAAGTTTTTCCTCAAACCTTTCAATGAGTGTAAATGCATCTGCAGTAGATCCTGCAAATCCTGCAAGAATTTTTCCTTCATTTAAAACTCGTATTTTATTAACATTGCTTTTAGCTACTGTATTACCCATTGTTGCTTGACCATCTGCTCCTATAGCAATCATTTCATCTTTTAAAACAGCACATACAGTTGTAGATTTTACCTTATTCATTATACTAAAATTTTAATAGGATCTTCAATTAATTCTTTTAATGTTTGGAGAAATGCAGCGCCTGTAGCTCCATCAACTATTCTATGATCACAAGATAATGTAAGTTTCATAATATTTCCAGGAACAATTTCTCCATTTTTAACAACAGGCGTATTTTTAATTCCACCTACTGCCAAAATACATGAATCATTGGGGTTAATAATAGCAGTAAATTCACTAATACCAAACATGCCCAAGTTAGATATTGTGAAAGTATTGCCTTCCCATTCTGATGGTTGAAGCTGTTTATCTTTTGCTTTCTTAGCCAATGACTTTACTTCAGCAGAAATATGCGATAATGATTTATTATCAGCAAATCTAATAACAGGTACTAATAGACCTTCATCTACTGCTACTGCTACACCAATGTGTACATGATGATTAATTCTTATTTTATCAGTTAAAAAGCTTGAATTTACCATAGGATGTTTTCTTAATGCTACAGCACATGCCTTTAAAATGATATCATTAAATGAAATCTTTATCTCAGATGATTCATTTATTTTTTTTCTTCCATCTATACAATTATCCATATCAATTTCCATTGTTAGATAAAAGTGAGGTGCAGAAAATTTACTTTCAGCTAATCTTTTAGAAATGGTTTTTCTCATTTGAGTAACAGGTATTTCTTCAAATGATTCTTCTGAGTGAATTTTTGGAAGAGAAATTTCCTTATTAGTTTCAGAAATTGATGCTGATAAATCTTTATAATTTTCTATATCCTTTCTAATAATTCTTCCTCCATCCCCTGTGCCTGAAATATTAGATAAATTAATTCCTTTCTCATCTGCAAGTTTTTTTGCTAATGGAGATGCTTTTATTCTTTCATCTTTCAATTCAGAAACTTCATCGACTGATTCAAGAGTTTTTATTTCTTTATTTTCACCATCATTTTCACCATCATTTACTGGAGCAGTAACTTCTTCATTATTTTCTACTTCTGATGAATCACTATTAATATCATTCAATATTTTATTAACATCTTCTCCTTTTTCACCAATTATAGCAATAACACCATCTACAGGAACTGAATCTCCATCTTTTACACCTATGTGGAGTAATATTCCATCATCATACGATTCTAATTCCATTGTAGCTTTATCTGTTTCTACTTCTGCAAGAATATCTCCTGATTTTATTTCATCTCCTACTTTTTTTAACCAACTAGCGATAACTCCTTCTTCCATTGTATCGCTCATTTTTGGCATTCTAATGATTTCAGCCATATAATCAATTTTTGCTCAAATTTAATCCAAAATTTTATTTAAAGGATTTAACTAAAGAAAATTATTATTTTTATTAAATGGTAAATAGATATACTTTAAGAAACATTTCATTTATCTCTAAAACATTTAAAATTGATGAAAATATTGAATCTATTTATAATGCATATCCAACTAAGAAATTACCAATTATATCTTTAGATAATAAAGACAATGTAAACTTTGAATATTGGGGATCAACTGACAAATTTTCAAAGAATAATACTCTAGCTAATAGACTAATTAATGTAGATTTAAATAAGGCAAAAAAAAGTAATATAATAACTAATCAATTTAAAATAGATAGATGCTTGATACCTTGTGATGGTTTTTATTTTTGGAAGACCTATTCTCAAAAAGAAAAATCACCTTACTACTTTAATTTTATAAAGGATAAATTAATTTATTGTGTTGGAATAAGGGAAACTTTTGAAGATTTTTCTGGAAATCGGTTTAGGTATTTTTATTTCTTAACTCAAAAATCTAATGAAAAATGGAAAAAATTTACTTTAAATATTCCTCTAGTGTTTGATATTAGATATTTAGATATTTGGTTTTCTAATAACACCTCCTTAAATAAAATAATAAGTTTTATTAATCCAATTAGTTTTGATGATTTTAATTTTTATACTGTTTCACCTTATTTTGAAAATAATTCTAAGAATGATATTTCCTTAATTAATCCTAGTAAAAATCTTAATCAATATGGGAATTATTCTCTTTTTGATTAATGAAAAAATAACATAGTTTTGAATATGATTAAATCAAAAATTTCAGGTGTTGGATATTATGTTCCTGAAAATGTTGTAAGAAACTCTGATATTGAAGAAATGATGGATACATCTGATCAGTGGATTAGAGAGAGAACAGGTATTGAAGAAAGAAGATGGGTTAATGATGATAAATTATCAACTTCTTTAATGGCTACTTATGCTTCAGAAGCAGCAATTAATGATGCTGGAATTAATAAAAATGAAATTGATTTTATAATATTTTCAACTTTAAGTCCAGATTATTATTTCCCAGGTTCAGGGGTATTACTGCAAAGAAATTTAAAAATCAAAGAGGTAGGTGCTTTAGATGTAAGAAATCAGTGTTCAGGATTCATATATGGTTTATCTATTGCTGATCAATATATTAAATCTGGAATGTATAAAAACATATTAGTTGTTGGAAGTGAGATTCACTCGGGAGGTTTAGATAAATCTCCTCGAGGTAGAGGGGTATCTGTAATTTTTGGAGATGGCGCTGGAGCAGTAGTTGTTTCTGCAAATGAAGGTGATTCTGGCATTTTATCTACTCATCTACATTCTGAAGGAAAATATGCCGAAGAGCTTGCTCTTATTAAACCTGCTACAACATTCTGGATTGATAAAATAATTGATGATAAAAATGAAGATGGAACAGGATACTCACCAGTAATGAATGGTAATTTTGTATTTAAAAATGCCGTTATTAGATTTGAGGAAGTTATTTACGAGGCACTAAGCTATTCAAACTTAAAGCCAAAGGATATATCTCTTTTAATTCCTCATCAAGCAAATCTTAGAATTAGTCAGTATATTCAAAAAAGACTTAAGTTATCTAATTCTAAAGTATATAATAATATTATGAAATATGGAAATACAACAGCTGCATCTATTCCTATTGCCTTAAAAGAAGCTATAGATAATAGAAAGTTGAAAGAAGGAGATATTCTATGTTTAGCTGCTTTTGGAAGTGGTTTTACTTGGGGATCAGCACTTATCAAATGGTAAATAATAATTTCAAGATTATATTTTTTATTTTATTTTTTATTTATAAAAATAATTTATTGAATGCTCAAAAATTATTTATTCCTATTAATGATCCAGAAATTATATCAATTTATAAATTAGGTGATAAAGAAAAAGATGGTTCATATATTTCTAAGGATACTGAAGGAAATATTAGAGTAAAGGGAAAATTTAATAAATTAATTCCAGTTGGAAAATGGTATATTTTTTTCAAAAATGGAAAGTTACAATCAAATTACAATTATTCTGATGAAGGAAAATTAGATGGAGTTTTTGTTCAATATTTTTCAAATGGTAAAATTAATATTTCTGGAAATTTTGAAAATAATATTCAAAATGGATTATGGAAAACTTTTTATTTAAATGGAAATATTGAAACTTTTGGTGAGATGTTAGATGGTAAAAGGTATAAACAATGGAATTATTATTACAATAGTGGAGAAGTTAAAGAAATTTCCAATTATAATGTTGATGGAAAATTAGATGGAGAACTTATAACATTTGATGAATATGGAACGCTAGTTTCTAAAGCAAATTATAAAAACAATAAAATTGATGGTAGATATGTTGAATATTATTACAACGGAAATGTTGCTCTTCAAGGCTACTATAACCTTGGTTTTAAAGACAGTGTATGGACTGAATTTTCACCTTCTAGAAAAATATCCTTCCAGAAAAGATATAAAAATGATTTACCTCATTCAAAGTGGGTATATTATTATCAAAACTCAAATTATAAACAAAAAGAAGAAAATTATAAAAATGGGTTGAAACATGGGGCTTTTTATAACTATTACTACAATAGTAGAATTTCTAAGAAGTCAATTTACAATAATAATTTTTTAAATGGTGAATATCTAGAATATCTCCCTTCTGGAGAAGTTAGTGTTTCTGGTAAATATCAAAATGGTTTAAAAGTGGGAATTTGGGAAACTTATAGAGAAGATAGGTCAATTTATTCTATTGGTAAATATGTTAATGATCTCCAAGAAGGTGATTGGAAGTATTTTCATAGATCAGGTAATCTTTCATCAGAAGGTAAATACTCTAATGGTTTTAAAAAAGGACAATGGATTTACTATTATGAAACAGGAGAGTTAGATGAAATTGGTTCTTATTTATCTGGACTTAAACATGAATTGTGGGGTAGATTTCATAAAAATGGTAAACTAAAACAAGAAGAAACTTATTCATATGGCAAGCTTATGAATGTTACCAATTTTTATCTCATGGAATTAACCTATATACCAAAATCAAAAAAAATAAGGGATCAAATTGAAAATAAAACATTCAAAGATGGAAATGGTAAATTGATTGATTATTATGAAAACGGAAATATTTTTTCTATTTCAAATTATAAAAATGGAATTCTAGATGGTGAATACGAAGAGTATCATACTAATGGAAAAATTGCAAAAAGAGGAAAATATTCATCAAATAATAAAAAAGGGGAATGGCTGGAGTTTAGTAAAAGAGGACTTATAAAAAAAAGAATTCAACATGATTAAAGATATAATTATAGCAATTGATGGACATTCAGGTTGTGGAAAAAGTACAACTTCAAAATTAATAGCAGAACATTTTAAATACAATTATTTAGATTCTGGAGCAATGTACAGATCTGTTACTCTTTATTTTGTTAGGAAAAAAATTGATTATAATGAATTAGTAAAAATAAAAAATGAAATTCAAAATATAAAAATTGAATTTAAGTATGTAGATGGTATTCAAAATACATTTTTGAATGGTGAGAATGTAGAAGATGAGATTCGAGGTGAAAATATTTCGATACTTGTTAGTAAGTATAGTTCTATTCCTCTGATAAGAAGATATTTAGTAAGCTTACAAAAAGAATTAGGTAAAGAAAAAAAAATTGTAGTAGAAGGTAGAGATATTACAACAGTAGTTTTTCCAAATGCTGAAATAAAAATATTTATGACTGCTAATATTGAAACAAGAGCAAAAAGAAGATTTGAAGAGATAAAAAAAAATAACCCTGAAACTACATTTAGTGATGTTCTTATTAATTTAGAAGAAAGAGATACTAAAGATTCTAATAGATTGGACAGTCCTTTAAAGGTTGCAGAGGGGTCAGAAATAATTGACACAACTCATTTAGAAATTGATGAACAGGTAAAAAAAATTACTGACCTAATTGAGAATAAATTTTCTTGATTTTTTTATTAAATTTTATGTAATTACTAAAATTTTTAGAACTATTTTTGTCGCGAAAATATAAATTTTTCTTATAATAAAATGTCCTTAAAATTTAATCTTAAAAAGGGATTCAACATAAATTTAGATGGAAGTGCTATCGAAGAATTAGGATCAGATTTTAAAACTAATTCTTATGCAATTAAACCTACAGATTTTTTAAATATTACTCGACCAAAACTTCTTGTTGATATAGGAGATGATGTTAAAGCTGGTACGCCAATTTTATATGATAAATTACAAGAAAGAATAATGTATTGTTCACCAGTAAGTGGTGAAATTATAGATATAGTAAGAGGTGATAAAAGAAGACTTGAGGAAATAAGGATTTTACCTGATAAACAAATTAAATTTTTAAATCATAAAAGATATAACCAAAAAGAGATTTCTAATTTAACTAGAGAAGATATAATTAATCATTTATCAAAATCAGGCGTATGGCCAAATATAATCCAAAGACCGTTTGGTTTAGTTGCTGATACAAATGTTCAACCTAAATCAATTCATATTTCATTTTTTGATTCTAGTCCACTTGCTCCAAATTATAATTATATCTATAAAAATGAATTAGCTAGTATAGAATTAGGGTTATATGTTTTGAGTAAATTAACAGATGGTAAAATACATCTAAATCACAGTTCTGAATCAATTAAGTATTTTTCAAATAATAATTATCAAAATAATGAATTTTCTGGACCTCATCCATCTGGAAATGTTGGTGTTCAAATTCATCATATAGATCCAGTTAACAAAAATGACATTGTTTGGTCTACAACACCTTATGGTCTAATTCAAATTGGAAAATTATTTAGTAAAGGTATTTACGATGCTTCTAAAATTATATCACTTGTAGGATCATCAGTCGAAAATCCAATGTATTATAATTGTATTTCAGGATTTTCTTTAAAAGATTTATTACATAAGAATGTTAAAGAGAAAAATATAAGGGTTATTTCTGGCAATGTTTTAACGGGAACCTCAGTTGGTAATGATGGGTATCTTGGTTTTTATGATAACATGATTACAGTTATTCCTGAAGGAAACAAACATCTATTTTTGGGTTGGATCATGCCTATTGTTGATAAATTAAGTTTTCAAAGAGCTTTTGGTTTGTTATCCTTTTTGAATCCGAATAAAAAATATAAATTAGATACAAATACAAATGGTGAATTAAGAGCATTTGTTCAATCTGGTGTTTTTGAAAAGGTATTACCAATGGACATTCTTCCTACTTATTTATTCAAAGCTATTTTGGCTAATGATTACGATGAAATGGAAGAACTAGGTATATATGAGTTAGTAGAAGAGGATGTAGCTTTATGTGAATTTGTTGATGTATCTAAAAATGAAATTCAAAAATTATTAAGAACGGGATTAAATATGTTAAAAGATAGCTAATGAAATTTTTAAGAAAAATTTTAGATAAACAGAAGCCTCTTTTTGCCAAGGGGGGGAAGTATGAAAAATTTCACTACCTTTTTGAGGCAGGTGAGACATTTATGTTTGTTCCAAATGAGGTAACTCCAAAAAAAGGTGCTCAGATAAGAGATGCAATAGATCTTAAGAGGTTGATGATGACCGTAGTTATTGCTATGTTGCCATGTTTGTTATTTGGGATATGGAATGTTGGTCACCAACATTTTATTTCTCTGGGTCAGACAGTTC
>MDSW01108633.1_pt1 | contig 11047 bp, 9 predicted proteins | sample 811171 | NCBI WGS metagenome assembly MDSW01 (sample SAMN05326641, study PRJNA326480) | marine metagenome | isolation source: seawater | place: Atlantic Ocean: North West | collected 2012 | reverse complement strand
TTTATTTTTTTAGGATGTAGAATGATATTATGATGTTTGTAGTTTGTTGCGTCAGGCCTTGCGTAGTTTGATTTAAGGGAAAATCAATCAGGCTTTGTTGAGGCTTGCGATCGCCAGAGGAAAGGCTTTCCTGTGCTGGCAATGGTGTGGAATTAGGCGCCGCTGATTTTGAGCTAAATGCCATGAAGCGACGCTTGCGCGTCTGGTGCTTATGCTGAGCAATTGCGTTGATGATTAGTGCCTTTTGCACTTAGAACAGAAGGTGCAAAAAGGCAATCCTCCATTTGGGGGATATTTCTTTTCAGTGCATATTGAATGGCTTAGTAATTTCTCAGGATTCTCTTTGTTAGCGCACCCGATCTTTTTTTATTGTTTGAAAGTATTGATTCAGTGCAGCGGATTTTGGCTCTTACAGCATCTGTTTCGGGCAGCCTCTACTGGGGCGGAATGTCTGGTCAACTCACTCTGGTTAATAGCAGTGATGTTGCGTTGTCGGATTGGTCAATCACCTTTTTGACCAGTCAGAGAGATGTTCAGGTCTGGTCGTCAACCACGGAGGTGGTTGACCGAGGTGACGGAACGTATGAAGTCACCGTTTCACCTCCAAGTTGGGGTGCCACCATTCCCGCAGGTGGCTCCACCACTCTGAGTTTCAACGCAGCCAGCGTCGGTCTTCCCGCCAGTGGGTCGCTCACGGACGACATGTTCTTCGTTGATGTTCTCGATAGCGCTCCCATCCCATCGCCTGATCCAGAGACTGTTTCGGAACCTGTCGTTCCAGTGCCTCAGCCGGGAGGGGATGTTTCCGCTCGAGTGTTTGAAGTTGATGTCTACTCCGGTGATGTCACAAACTTCCGCCCCGGAATTGATTCCCTCGACTTTGGTGGACAATCGGTGCATAACCTCATTCTCGGCAAAACAGAATCAGGGGATGTCACCTTCCTGAGTCCCTGGAATGATGCCCAGAAGATGACGTTGGTCGGAGTTGGCTATGACGATCTGACGATCGATGATTACGGGGTGGTTGGTAATGAGCATCTCCGTCAGGATCTTGGTGGTGTGGTCTCGTGGGAACTCGGTATCGGTGAGAAGGATGCGAACACGATCTATATCCGATCTCACGAGTATGGGCAGGTTGAAACCATTACCGATTTTGACCCCAGTACGGACAAGATCAGTTTCCTCTATTACGGCACTCGTGAACGCTTGTCTGTGACCCAAGATGGTGCTGACTTAGTGATTGCAACCGAACCTACCGGTCAAACGTTCATCTTCAAAAACACTGATCTTGATCAGATTCCTGCTGGCAATATTGAATTTCACTTTGACCAGATTGTTGAAGATAATCTCGAAATTCCGTTTGGCCGCGCGGTTGCTGATCTGACCCTGAAGGATCGCACCAACCTTCTCACTCCCGCGGCACCCGAAGGTGAATTAACAGATGGTTATCAGACCAGACCTGGCGAGGAAAGCGCGAACGATCAGCCACCTCACGATCACCATCCCATTGGAGATCACGACGGTGATCCCACGGATATGCATCCAGATCATGGGGGAGTGTCTGATGGTGAAGGCGATCTGGGGACGGATGAGGTTCATTCGCCGATTGATGGTGGCGATAGCGGTGTTGAAGCACCCGTTGGTCTGACGGTCACGGCCACCATCACTGGCGGATGGTCTGGCACTTTCGCCGGCAATATCACTGTGACTAACAACGCTTCGGTTTCGGCTGGAACGGACTGGAGCGTCAGCGTCGTGTCTGATGCCCCGCTGAAGAGCGTGAGCAACTTTGAGTTCAGCAACGTGCAGCGCGAGGACGGCCGTTATCTGGTGACACTCTCTCCGAAATCCTGGTCTGCGTCGTTGGCAGCCGGTTCATCCCAGAGCTCTTATTACCAGGGAGATGGTGAGGCGACATCACCGGATCAAGTGTTTGATTTTGGCCCTGGCCTAGCCCCGGTTGATGAGGCTGTTGATCCTCCGTCTGCAGGATCGGATGGGACGGCTGATGGCACAGAAACTGTCTCTGATCAGCCTGATGTGTCTGAAGATCCCATCGATCCAATCGAGCCAGTTGAGCTTGATCAACCGGTGGATCCGACTCCGGATTCCCCGCCGGCCAACTCTGATGTTGTCGATGGCGGCACCGTCAAGATCGACTATGAGGCTCCGGATGGTGTCACCAACAAACGCATCGTCACCTACTTCGAGGAATGGGGGATTTACTCGCGCGACGTCAATCTCTCGGATGTTGACGGTCAGTCGATGACTCATCTCAACTACAGCTTTTTCGATGTCAAGTCGGATGGTTCGATTCAGCTGTTTGATCAGTTCGCTGCAGTTCAGAAGCGTTTTTCGCAGGCTGACCAGGTGCGCCGCACGTTTTCGTCGGCTGACTATGCAGCGATGGCTCCCGACTTGTTGAATGTTTATGAGACTTCCGGTCGCTACACGGTCAGCCAGGCGGGGGATTCGGTCACAGTGACGTCTGTTCCAGTTGGTTGGAATGGTGTTGGCACCAATGATGCCGGCAACTTTGAACAATTGCGGCGCTTTAAAGAACTCAATCCTGAGGTGAATCTTGGTTTCGCCTTGGGCGGTTGGACGCTCTCCGACGAATTTAGTACTGCTTATTCCACCCAGGCTGGTCGCGATAAGTTTGTGAGCGATGCGGTGCGGATTTTTCAGGAATACGATTTCTTTAACACGGTCGATTTTGATTGGGAGTATCCCGGCGGTGGTGGCAAGGCCGGCAATGCAGTTTCGTCGGAGGATGGGGCCAACTTTGCTCTGGTGCTTCGTGATCTTCGCTCCGCACTGGATGGTTTAAGCGATGAGACGGGTGAGCGCTATGACATCTCGATTGCGACCGCTGGGGGTTACGAGAAACTTGCCAATCTCAACCTGGAAGGGATTGACGACTACGTTGATTTCTATAATGTAATGACTTACGACTTCCACGGTGGCTGGGAGAATGTGACCGGTCATCAGGCTGCAATGACCGGAGATGCCAATAACTACGACGTCACCTCAGCGGTGGCAGTGTTCGAAAACGCAGGCGTCGACCTCAGCAAGGTGGTGATGGGTGCTCCGGCTTATACCCGCGCCTGGGGTGATGTCAGTGATGGCGGAAGTTTTGGCTATCAGCAACAGGGTCGTGGTGCTTCGGCGACAGGATCGTTTGAAGCTGGTGTGTATGACTACAAGGACATCGTGGATGATGTTGTGACCGGAAAGCGTGATCTTTACTGGGATGACAATAATAAAGCCGCATTTGTTTATGATGGCGATGAATGGAGCTCGATGGAGACAGCTGCCACGATCGCTGGTAAAGCAGCTTATATCGAAGAGAAAGATCTGGGCGGTATGATGTTTTGGGCGCTGAGTAATGACGCGGAAGGTGAACTAAGCCTTGTACAGGCTGCTGATGATCTTCTGCGCAAAGGTGCGTCTTATTCAGAAGTTGTTAATAAGGCGCCAGATTTTGATTATATTGTTGGCGGCAATGGTGAATTCAGTATCACTGATTTTACGAACTTGGTTTGAAGATTACTCCTTCAATCGCATAGGTGGATTGGTTTTTGCCCTCCCTCAATCGAGGGAGGGTTTTTTCAGGCTGGATGCCGATGTTCAGGGTTGATCAGCTTTTGCGGAACTCGATCAGGCGAGAAAAATAGAAGGGGGCCTGATTGAGGCTGCGGCGCACGAGTTTGAAGCCACAAGCCTCAGCGGCTTGCACGATTCCTTCTTCTTTGAGTGTGTAGGCCCGGGTGGTCTTGCTGGGGCCGGGGAACAGCTGACCGATGCTCTTGAGCAATGCCAGGAGTGGGGTGTAAGGCGCGAAGCTCACAATCAGGCGCTGTTCGCTGAGGCTGCAAAGGTGCTTCACCATCTCCTCGGCCGCTGATTGTGGGTAGTGGATGAACACATCCAGGCAGCAGACGGTGTGGAAGGAACCGCTGAGGCTCTCCAGATCGCTGGCGAAGAAGTTCAGCTTTTCCATGTTCAGCCCAGCGTCACGGGCGCGACGCTCAGCCTCCTGTGCCATGGCCTCTGAGATGTCGCTGGCGTTGATCGAGCCTGCTCCCATCGCCGCAAGCGGCAAGCTAAGGCTGCCGACGCCACAGCCGGCATCACAGAAGCTCACCTCGTTCAGTTCGCCGCTGTCTTTGATCCAGCCCAGCACTTCATCCACGGTTTTTTGGTGACCGATCCGGATGTTGCGCTGCACTTTGTTGACATCGTCACTTTCGCTGTAAATCCGGTTCCAGCGATCGAAACCTGTGGTCTCGAAGTAGCCCTTCACCTCCTGCTTCTCGGCCTGTGTCTGCAGGTTGTCGGTCGCCATCGGGTGAGGGGCTGAGTCGGCGGGATCTTAAGCAGCGCAGGCCCAGTGAAGATCTTCTTCGCTCTGGTTCCAGCGCAGCAGTTGTTTCAGCGGTCGGCCGATCAAGGCATCAGCAATCGATTCGGCCTCCCCGATTACCCGCCTAGGCGCCACCGTGGCGCTCCAGATCGCCGCACCCGGCTCCCCGCTCCAGGCGGCGAGCCGCTTCACACCCTCCAGCTGCGACAGGGTGACTCCCGCCAGGGTGCCGTCCTCCAATCGGCAGGTGCCGTTTTTCACCAACAGCAGCCGTTCATCCCAGCGGTGTTCACCATCGGCCATGCCATAGGGGGCAAGCGCATCACTGACCAGCACGGTCTGCTCCGGTGCTAGGCGTTGCAGCAGCAAGGCCATAGTTGGGTTCACATGCACCCCATCGGCGATCAGTCCCAGGGCGATGTTGCCCCGGCGGCAGGCTTCCCCGAGCGGGCCTGGTGCCCTGTGGTGCAACCCCGGCATGGCATTGAAGGCGTGGGTGAGCATCCCCACGCCTAAATCGAAAGCCCGTGCTGCCTCATCAGCATTGGCGGCGCTGTGTCCGAGTGCCACCGTGATCTTCAGTTCACGGAGCCGTTTGATCACGGCATCGCTGCCCTTGAGTTCCGGAGCCAGCGTCATCAAGCTGATCTCCGTCTCGAACCCGGCGATGCGTGCCTCTAAAGCATTCAAGCTCGGGTTCACGAGGTGCTCCAGCGGGTGGGCACCGCGGCGAGCTTGCGCCAGGAAGGGTCCTTCGAGGTGGGCACCCAGCAGACGGCAATGGCCCGGCTGATGCTGAGCCCGAGCCTCTCGCAGCACGGCCAGCGACTGGCGCAGCGGTTGAACAGCACAGGTCACCAGGGTCGGGGCGATCGCTTCCACTCCATCAGCCCAGAGTCGCTTCAGCAGTTCAAGCAGGCGTGGCAGATCGCCGTCGCTGAGTTCTGGGAAGGCCAGCCCTAGCCCACCATTGATCTGTAGATCGATGCCCCGAGGACTCAGCCAGTCGCCGTTCCAGCTGTCACCGGTCATCGCAGTCTCGTGATCCATCACCGCGATCGCCCTAATCGCGTCCTGCTCATCTAGGGCGATCCAGTGCCGTTGGTCAGTCTCTCCTCCCAGGAAGCAGGGCAGGCGCACATTGGTGATCTGTCGCATCAGAACTGGCCGTCGGGGCCGGTGCGGGAGACGATGGCAATCTTGCCGGTCTTTGTTGTGTCGACAGTGCTCCCTCGTGTTGCCGTGGTGATGGGCAGTGATTCCGATCTGCCCACGATGGAACCGGCGGCAGCAATCCTGCGTGAGCTGGGCGTTGAGGTGGTGGTGCGGGTGCTCTCAGCTCACCGCACACCGCTGGAGATGGTGTCGTTTGCACAGTCGGCCCGTGATCAGAATTTTGGAGTGATCGTTGCCGGTGCTGGCGGTGCGGCCCATCTTCCCGGAATGCTGGCGTCCCTCACCACCTTGCCGGTGATTGGTGTGCCGGTGAAGAGCCGAGCCCTCTCCGGCGTTGATTCGCTGCATTCGATCGTGCAGATGCCGGGCGGTATCCCAGTCGCAACCGTTGCGATTAGTGGGGGACTGAATGCCGGTTTGTTGGCGGCACAGATTTTGTCGATTTCAAGTTCGGTCTTGGCTCAGCGTCTAGCGGATTACCGCTCAAACCTGCACGATGCGGTGGTGGCCAAGGATGCCCGTCTGCTTGATCTGGGCAGCACGGCGTATCTCGAGGGCATGTCGACCCCTTGATCTGGAATAGATGACCCCCTGGCCGGCCTGGCTGCGTTTCGGATTGCTCTTGCCGCTGGTAGGGGTCAATGCTTTCGTGCTCAAGGCTGTCCTTGTGGAGTTCGCCCCATTTCCAGGGCTGTTTCTCACCTCTGCTCTGATCGCGTTTCTGCTCGATCTCCCCTGCCGCTGGTTGATGGGTCGTGGTCTGTCCCGCGCTGGATCGATCGCGTTGGTGATGCTGCTCACCGTGGGGCTGCTCGGCTTGGCTGCCGTGGCGCTGCTGCCGCTGTTGATTGAGCAGTTGAGCCAGCTGATCAATGCCTCTCCTTCCCTCTTGGCTGCTGCGGAACGGTGGATTGATCAGGGACAGACCTGGGCGGTTGCGCATGGCCTGCCTGACGACTTTGCTGACTTGAGCAGCGATCTGGTCACCAAATTGAGTCGGGTGGTCACCCAGCTCAGTCAGCGCCTGCTTGGAATTCTCGGCGCCACGGTGGGCACCACGATCAATGTGGTGATCGTGTTGGTCTTGGCCGTGTTTTTGCTGCTAGGTGCCGATTCGATCACCGCAGGCTTGGTCCGCTGGCTACCGGAGCGCTGGCGTGATCGGATCAGCACCACTCTGGAGCGCACCTTTCGGGGCTATTTCGCCGGCCAGGTATTACTTGCTCTCATCCTCAGTGCGGGTCAGCTGCTGGTGTTCGGGCTGTTAGCGATTCCCTACGGCGTTCTCTTTGCCGTGTTGATCGGCTTAACCACATTGATCCCTTACGCCAGTGCCCTAACGATCGTTTTTGTTAGTGCAGTTCTGGGGGTTCAGGATCCACGCACAGGAATCGAGTTGCTGGCCGCAGCCATCGTGGTTGGTCAGATTGTGGATCAGGTGATCCAGCCCAGACTGATGGGCAGCATCGTCGGTCTGCAGCCAGCCTGGCTTCTGATCGCTCTGCCGATTGGCGCCCGGGTGGGCGCCTTGTTCGGCTTGGGTGAACTGCTCGGGTTGCTGCTGGCTGTTCCAGTTGCAAGCTGCATTAAGACGTTGGCGGATGCCGTTCGTTCCGACCTTATGCAGTCGGAATCACCCCCCGTCCCTGAAGAGCTTTGATCACGATCTCCACCGATTCGTTCAGGTCCTGTGCACCGGTGTCGATCTTCAGTTCAGGTGTCTCTGGAGCTTCATAGGGACTGGAGATCCCCGTGAATTCCTTGATCGCACCAGAGCGAGCTTTGGCGTAAAGGCCTTTCGGGTCGCGGCTTTCACAGACGGCCAGGTCGGCGGCGCAGTGGATTTCGATGAAGTCACCATCTTCAACCAGGGCGCGGGCCTTGTCGCGATCTGCACGGAAGGGCGACACGAAGGCGGTCAGCACGATCACGCCTGCATCCAGAAAGAGCTTGGCCACTTCGCCAATGCGGCGGATATTTTCCTCGCGGTCGGCGTCGGAGAAGCCCAAGTCTTTGCAAAGCCCGTGTCGTACGTTGTCGCCATCGAGCACGTAGGTGGCGAGGCCACGCTCGAATAGGGCGGCATTCACAGCATTGGCAAGCGTGCTTTTGCCGGAACCCGATAAGCCTGTGAACCAGAGAATGGCGCTGCGGTGACCGCGCTTGTCGGCCCTTGCGGACCGATCCACCGAGGCCTCATGCCAGACGATGTTGGTGGCCTTGGTGGTGCTTGCGGTCATGCCCACGGTCAGAAGTGCCCGTCATTGTCACCCAGCCCCGTTGGTGGACCGGCTTTCGACCGAACCTCAACCCCCGGCTCGTTTTGGTCTGTAGCCCTCCTTGTTTAGGAGTTCCAATGCCAGCTCCACTTGATCTCCCTGAAGCTCGATCACACCGTCTTTGGCCGTACCACCGCTACCGATGCGGGTCTTCAGTCTCTTCAACAATGACTTGAAGCCGGCGGGATCGAGTTCCAGGCCCCGGATCACCGTGACTGTTTTGCCGCCTTTGCCGCCGCGTGTGGGCTGCACTCGCACCATTTGCTGCGATTTTGGTGTGGGCTCCTGGGTCGGTCCGCTCGGTCGCTGCAGACTGTCAGCGCTAGTGAATTCCTGCCAGCCGCCTTTTGGCATAAGGAGTTAATGCCTCTCGACCCAGTGTTGTCCATCCAAGCGTTGTCCGTTCAGGCTTTGCTACTGGTATGCCTGCCAAATAGGTCGTCCATCAGCTGGTCCACGTTGTTGCCCAAACGTGGAATCTCCTGGACGTAGGCGATCGGTTTGGGATCGTCGTACATGGGGTAAGACTTGCGATCAGCAAAGGCTGGATCGGTGTAACGGAAGCCGAGATTGCTGATGAAGCTGATGATGTAACTAGGGCTGTCGGGATCCTGGGAATTGCGAATGATGCCGGCATCGGAGCCGAAGTTGTAGGTCAGCCCGGTTTTATGAAAAAAGTCTTTGTTGGCAACCGAGGTGTTGTACGGCCGCACATCTTCGCCGTAATTGATTGCGAAGCCTTCGTACATGAATTTCACCTCGCCGGTGATGGGGTCGATCCAACGCTGCGGGACGCGACTTGGAATGCCAGGTTCGATGTTGGCGGGCGTCTTCAAGGTGTCGTTGCTGTTGCCGCCGACTCCGAAATTTGCGGTCGAAAGTGTCTCGCTGAAGGCCTGATCGCCAAGGTGTTTCAGCAGGATTTGCTGGTCCTTTCTGTTTAGCTTCGAGCGGGCGGGTTTGCCGTTCGGTTGTGTCCACAGTGCGGGGCCTTGGGGGTCGGATTGGATCAGCCAAAGCAGTTTGGCCGTGTCCATCGATGTCATGGTGATGCTGCCGACACCCCAGTTGCCGCCCGTGGTTGGATCGGTCCCCTCAATTTGGATCCTGCCTAGCCCGAGGCGCTTGAAGCGGCGATTCATCGCTCCGATCCGGCCAATGTCGTGCAGCGTTTTCAGCAGATCTTTGGTGGCCTGATTGCTCGAAACGGTCAGCATTTTGCGCAGGTTTTTGCGGATGTCTGAACGGTTGATGCGTTGTTCTGATGTTTCTTCTAGTAGGAAAAAGGCCAGTGGCAGCTTGAACAGAGAGGCCGGATAAGGAGACATGAAGATCACATCTCCCCGAGCTTGTTGCGTTGGGTCGATCAGCGCTTTCTTTTTGGCATTAGTGATGGAGTTGATCCAGGGGCGCTCGCCATCCCAGCGCTTTTGGTTCCAACGTTGCCAGGTGATGTTGGTGCTGGTGAAAGTGGAATCCAGGTTGCTGATCAGTCCTTGTGGTTGATCGCGAGACAGGATCACATTGGCGGCATCCAGCAGTTCACCCTGACTATTGAGAGCGATCACGGCCAGATCGAGATTGGGGCGATCGGTCAGCACGGGTGCTGTGCCTTCAGGAAAGGTGTCCTCGATCGGACCGAAGTCATGGATGCGCTCCCAGCGCATGTCCCGCAAGGCCGCGCGAAGCTGTTTGGCGAGAGTCATGGCCACGATTGAGGAGGCTTAAGCCCATCTTCCAGTCTGTTTCTGCCGATGACGCGCCTGAGTCGGGCATGGCTCGATGGATCTTCAGCTCGAAGCAGTGCAGACTCTCGACCAATCCTGTTCGAATGCTGCTGTTGAGATGACGCAAGCTGTCGCGACGCCTAGCTGGGCCGATTCCAGTCGTGGGCTGGGTCGCCTCATCGAAGCCTTAATCAAGATCGATCTGCTGCGTCGGCCGCTCTTCTTTCAGGCGCGGCAACTGATTATTCGGACAGCAGAACGCAATGGCATCCCCTGGCGTCGTCGTCGGGCTGAGTTGCGTGCGGCTGCAGAGCCGTTGCTCGGGGTCAGTACGACCGCAGGGTTACGTCCTCCTGACTATTACGTGGCGCGCTTTCACGCTTATGAGCAGGGCAACCTTTGTTGGCAAGCAGCGGCGGAGGCGGAACAGGCCACCGATGCGATGGCACTGCGGGTTTGGCCTGAAGAAAGCCTGGCGCCCGAGCAGGCACAGAATCGGCTGCGCACAGCGATCCATACAGCTGTGGAACCGCTCTTGCAGGGAAGGCTGAACCGGGTTCTGGATCTGGGCTGTTCTGTGGGAGTGAGTACTCAGGCACTCGCCCGCTGGTTGAACCAGCGGGCTGAGCAGACGGGTACTGGTCGGCCAGAACTGATTGGTCTGGATCTTTCTCCGGACATGCTGGCGGTGGCCCGGGCTCGCGATGGTGAGGGTCTCGTGAGCCATTGGTGTCATGCCGCTGCAGAAGCCACCGGCTTCGAAACCGGATCGGTGGATCTGGTCAGTTTGCAGTTCGTTTGTCATGAGTTGCCTCAGGACGCGACTCACGCCGTGTTGGCGGAGGCCGCGCGTTTGCTGCGTCCTGGTGGTGTGCTGGTGATGGTGGATCAGGATCCGGCCTCATCGGTGCTGCAACGGTTGCCGGCGGCAGTGGCCACTCTGTTGAAGAGCACTGAGCCCTACATCGAACAATATTTCGCTCTCGATATGCCGGCTGCGCTGGAGCAAGCAGGATTTCGGGATCTGGGCATCAGTGCTTGCGACCCGCGACATCGCGTCATTGTTGCCAAAACATGCGTTGACTGAATGCAATGCAGATGAACACGAACGTCTGAATCAATCACGCAAGTTAATTGTCGATCAAAATCCATTTTCAAGGATGAATGGTCTCCTTTTGTATGTGGGAGCAACCTGCAGGGCATTGATGAGGTAAGACAGGGAAGTCTGTTTCGTTGAAACTGGTTTATTAGTCAGTATTTAATGATGTCTTGCTGCACGTAGGATGATTGCTGGGGGATTTGATACATCTGATTGATCTGAATGAACTGATTATGAATTTGGTTTTAATTTGGTATTAGCCGATTTTGGTCGGCATTGTCTTGTTTGATTCCGTCCTGGGATTGTGAGACGTTTTGGGGCAAAGGGATTCGTTATGGCCGCCTGTCTGGCATGTGCTTGGTTGATGGATTGCGGTCTAGAAGTTCTTGGTTGCTCTTGT
>MDSW01194403.1_pt1 | contig 11048 bp, 21 predicted proteins | sample 811171 | NCBI WGS metagenome assembly MDSW01 (sample SAMN05326641, study PRJNA326480) | marine metagenome | isolation source: seawater | place: Atlantic Ocean: North West | collected 2012 | reverse complement strand
GTCGATCAGCTACTTTAATAGCTACATCACTAAATAATTCTGTAATTGCATCTTTTTGCTTTAGATAAGAAAATACTATTCTTCTTGAATGAGTAGTATCTTTCTTTGACTTTGTAATTAAAGGTTCAATATAAACTCTTAAAGCTTTAGCTTTTGCTAATGTAGTCTTAATTCTTTTATGTTGAATTAAAGAACACGCCATATTTGAAAGCATTGCCCTTCTATGAGCTGCTTTTCTACTTAAATGATTAAATTTCTTTCCGTGTCTCATTATTTTATTCGTTATCTAGGTTATACTTAGCAGTATCAAAACCAAAAGTTAATCCTTTCTCTTCTATTAATTCTTCTAACTCTGTAAGTGATTTCTTCCCAAAGTTTCTAAATTTTAACATATCCGATTTCTTAAACGAAACTAACTCTCCTAAAGTAAATACTTCTGCTGTTTTTAAACAATTCAATGCTCTAACTGACAAGCCAAACTCAGTAAGTTCAGTTTTTAATAATTGACGCATATGTAATGTATCCTCATCAAACTCTTCAACAATATCCTCTTCTAAATTAATCTTCTCATCAGAAAACAACATGAAATGTTGAATTAGTATTTTAGACGCCTCTGTTAATGCCTGTTTTGGTTCAATTGAACCGTCTGTAGTAATGTTTATATTTAACTTCTCAAAATCTGTCTTTTGTCCAACTCTATAATTCTCAACATTATAATTAACATTTTTTATCGGAGTAAATATAGAATCAATAGCAATCGTTCCTATTGGAGCCTCTTCTATCTGATTACTTTCAGCTGTCATATAACCTCTACCCTTAGATATAGTAAATTCCATCTCAAAAACAACTTTCTTATCTAACTCGCAAATCAACTGATCTGGGTTTAACACCTGGAAATTAGACAAACTGCTTCCTATATCAGCAGCGGTTATAGTATCACTTTTACTTATCTTTAAATTAGCGACTTCAGATTCAACAGATTCAATCTGTTGTTTAAATCTAACTTGTTTAAGGTTTAAAATAATTTCAGTAACATCTTGAACAACACCTTGAATAGTCGTAAATTCATGATCAGCGCCTATAATTCTAATTGAGGTAATAGAATAACCTTCTAAAGAAGATAACAACACTCTTCTTAAGGCATTCCCTACTGTTAAACCATAACCTGGTTCTAATGGACGAAACTCAAAACTTCCTTGATTAATTTCTTCATTAATCATTACTACCTCATCTGGTCTTTGAAAATCTAAAATTGGCATATTTTTTATTTTTTAATTATTCTTATTTAGAATACAATTCAACAATCAATTGTTCTTTAATATTCTCTGGTATCTGAATTCTTTCAGGGACAGAAACCACTTTCCCTACTTGACTCTCTCCATTCCACTCTAACCACTCCATTTGATTAGCAGAATTAGCAATTGAATTTCTAATTACCTCAAGAGATTTTGATCGTTCACGTACAGCAATTTGATCATCTATCTTTAATGCATAGGAAGGAATATTAACATTCTCTCCATTTACTGTAATATGTCTATGTGTTACTAACTGACGGGCAGCTCTTCTTGTTGGCGCAATACCTAAACGGTATACAACATTATCTAAACGCATCTCACACATTTGTAATAAATTCTCTCCTGTAACACCTTTCCTCCTAAGGGCTTCCTTAAATAAATTAGAAAATTGTTTTTCTAAAATTCCATAAGTAAACTTAGCCTTCTGTTTTTCCATTAATTGGACTCCATATTCTGACTGCTTACCTCTTCTTCGTTGATTACCATGCTGCCCTGGAGCGTAAGCTTTCTTAGCTAATGCTTTATCTGGGCCAAAAATTGGTTCTCCAAATCTTCTTGCGATTCTTGATGTTGGGCCTGTATATCTTGCCATAATTTTTATTTAAATATTAAACTCTTCTCTTTTTTGGTGGACGACATCCATTATGTGGTAATGGAGTAACATCTATAATCTCATTTACAATAATACCTGAATTATGAATTGTTCTAATAGCAGACTCTCTTCCTTGACCAGGTCCTTTTACATAAACCACCACTCTTTTTAATCCTCTTTCTAGAGCTGTTTTTGAACAATCTTCAGCAGCCATCTGTGCAGCATACGGAGTATTCTTCTTAGAACCCCTAAACCCCATCTTTCCAGCTGAAGACCAGGCAATAACTTGCCCTCCTTTATTAGTAAAGGATATAATAATATTATTAAATGTTGCCTGAATATGAACTTCTCCTTCAGCTTCAACTCTCACTTTATTCTTTTTTGTTGTTTTAGCCATAATTATCTACTATTTCTTTTTATTAGCAACTGTCTTTCTCTTTCCTTTTCGAGTCCTTGCATTATTTTTTGTTCTTTGCCCCCTTAATGGTAATCCTGTTCTATGTCGTATACCTCTATAACATCCAATATCCATTAATCGCTTAATATTCATCTTTGTTTCAGCTCTTAATTCTCCCTCAACAATATACTTTTCTCCTATAATATCTCGAATAGCATTTGCTTGCTCATCTGTCCAATCTTGAACCTTAATATCATAAGAAACCTTTGCTTCGTCTAAAATTGATTCAGCAAAAGATTCTCCGATACCATAAATATATGTTAAACCTATAACCCCTCGTTTGTTTTTTGGTAAATCAATACCTTTAATTCTTGCCATCTTAACCTTGTCTTTGTTTATATCTAGGATTCTTCTTATTAATTACATAAACACGCCCCTTTCTCTTGACGATCTTGCAATTCTCACTTCTTTTCTTAACTGATGCACGTACTTTCATATCTGTTTTTTTAATATCTATATGTTATTCTCCCTTTTGTCAAATCATATGGAGACATCTCTAATTTAACCTTATCGCCAGGCAATAATTTAATATAAAACTTTCTCATCTTGCCTGAGATATGTGCTACCACAGTATGTCCATTCTCAAGTTCTACACGAAACATAGCATTTGATAATGCTTGCGTTATCGTACCATCTAATTCTATATTTTCCTGCTTAGCCATTTATCTTTTTTTCTATTTCTTTAAAAGTTGATAATATCTCTGCTCTTCCTTTATGAACTACAATTGTATGTTCAAAGTGTGCAGACGGTTTATTATCAACTGTTGTTATCGTCCATCCATCATCATGTTGCATAATACTCTTTGTTCCCATATTAACCATTGGCTCAATAGCGATAACTAATCCTTCTCTCATTAAAACTCCTTTTCCTTTTCTTCCATAATTAGGTACTTCTGGAGATTCATGTAATTTTTTTCCTATCCCATGCCCAACTAATTCCCTAACTACACTATATCCAAAACTTTCTACATAATTCTGTACAGCATAACCAATATCGCCAATCCTATTACCAACAATAGCCTGCTCAATTCCTTTATAAAGAGCCTCTTTAGTAACTCTAAGTAAATCCTTAATAGTGACATCTACCTCTCCAATTGGATAAGTAAAAGCAGAATCTCCATAATATCCATTCATTAGCACTCCACAATCAACCGATAGAATCCCTCCTTCTTCAAGTCTATTCTTATTTGGAATTCCATGAACAACCTGTTCATTTGGCGACATACACAAAGTATTTGGAAATCCTTTATATCCTTTAAAGGCTGGAATACCTCCATTATCTCGAATAAATTCCTCAGCAATTTTATCTAATTCCAAAGTAGTTACTCCTGGTATTATTAACCCTGCTATCTCAGCATGGGTTTTTGCAACAAGTAAAGAACTTTTTTTTACTAATTCAATCTCTTCTTCTGTCTTATAATAAATCACCAAACAATCTATTATAATTACATCCTATTTCCAGAAGACTTACCTTTAATTCTTCCTGAATCCATCAATCCATCATAATGACGCATTAGTAGATGACTCTCTATCTGCTGTAGAGTATCTAAAATTACTGCTACCAGAATCAATAATGATGTCCCTCCATAAAACTGAGCAAACTGCATATTAACTCCTCCAGCCATTGCAAATGCTGGAAGAATAGCAACTAAGCCTAAAAACAAAGATCCTGGCAATGTAATTCTTGACATTACAGAATCTAAATAATCAGCAGTAGCTCTGCCTGGTTTTATTCCAGGAATAAAACCTCCATTCTTCTTCATATCATCAGCCATTTGATTAGGATTAACTGTCATAGCTGTATAAAAGTAAGTAAATAATACAATCATTATAAAAAATAGTATATTGTACCAAACTCCTCCGAAATCAGTAAGTACTGCAGCTATTCCTTGCAAACTCTCATTCTCAGAGAAACCAACCAATGTAATAGGTACAAACATAATTGCTTGAGCAAAAATAATTGGCATTACTCCTGATGCATTAACCTTTAAGGGAATAAATTGTCTTACTCCTCCATATTGTTTGTTTCCAACTACTCTCTTTGCGTACTGAACAGGAATTCTTCTTGTCCCTTGAACTAACAGAATAGTTACTAATATTACAAACAATAAAGCTAACATTTCAACTAAAAATATGACTAAACCACCACCAGTAGACCCTAATGCTTGAACAAATTCCTGCATTAATGATTGTGGTAATCCTGCTATAATACCAATCATAATTAGTAATGAAATACCATTACCAATACCTCTATCTGTTATTTTTTCACCTAACCACATTACAAACATAGTTCCTGTAACTAAAATAATAATAGACGAAAACCAGAAACCTCCTGCAGGTAATAAAAATGCTGAATCAGGTAATGTTCCTTTCAGATTAGCAATGTATCCTGGTGCCTGACCTCCAGTAATTAAGATAGTTAAATATCTAGTAATATTATTAATCTTTCTCCTTCCGCTTTCTCCTTCCTTCTGTAGTTTCTGAAAATAAGGGACTGCCATTCCCATCAATTGTATCACAATAGAGGCTGATATATAAGGCATAATACCTAAAGCAAAAATAGATGCCTGTGAGAATGCTCCTCCAGTAAACATGTTTAATAGACCTAAAAGACCATCAGCAGTTTGATCCTGTAAAGCCGCAAGCTGTGCAGGGTCAACTCCAGGTATTACAACAAAAGTTCCTAATCTATAAATTGCTAAGATTCCTAACGTAGTTAATATCCGATTTCTCAGATCTTCAATACCCCAAATATTTTTTATTGTATCTATTAATTTTTTCATCCTAACTTTATATAACTTTAGCAGTACCTCCTGCTTTTTCAATAGCGGTTTTTGCTGAAGCAGAAAATGCATTAACTGTAATGTCTAGCTTTGCTGTTAACTTTCCTCTTCCTAATATTTTTACTAAATCATTCTTCTGCACAAGACCATTATCAATTAAATCTTGTTTTACAATAGTCCCTTTAAGTTTCTTTGAGTCTACTAAAGTTTGAATAGTATCTAAATTTACACCATTATACTCTACTCTATTTGGATTAGTAAAGCCAAATTTAGGAACTCTCCTTTGTAACGGCTGCTGTCCTCCCTCAAATCCAATCTTTCTTGAATATCCAGAACGAGATTTAGCCCCTTTATGTCCTCTTGTAGATGTTCCTCCTTTTTTTGAACCTTCACCTCTACCTACTCTTTTCTTACTCTTTATTGATCCTTTTGCAGGCTTTAAATTATGTAATTCCATATCTAATACTTATTCTACTATAGTTATTAAATGCTTTATTTTATTAACCATCCCTAAAATCTGTGGTGTAGAATTATGCTCTACTACAGCATTAATTTTTCTTAAACCTAAAGCATCTAAAGTTCTTTTTTGATCTTTTGGTCTTCCTATCCTACTCCTCACTTGTTTAATCTTAATCTTATTCATGCTCAATATATTAACCGTTAAATACTTGATCCATTGTAATCCCTCTTTGCATAGCAACTGTTCTAGCATCTCTAAGTTCTAATAAAGCTTTTAATGTTGCTTTTACTAAATTATGAGGGTTTGAAGATCCTTTAGATTTTGCTAATACATCTTTTACACCAGCGCTCTCTAAAACTGCACGCATTGCTCCTCCCGCCTTCACTCCTGTACCATGTGATGCCGGTTTAATCAGAACCTGTGAGCCACTAAATTTTGCAGTCTGCTCATGAGGAATAGTTCCTTTATAAATCGGAACTCTTACTAAATTCTTCTTAGCTGAATCAATAGCTTTAGCAATAGCAGTAGAGACATCTTTAGACTTCCCTAAACCAATACCGACAATACTTTTTTCATCTCCAACTACAACAATTGCTGAAAATCCAAAAGCTCTACCTCCTTTAGTTACTTTGACTACTCTTTGTACTCCAACTAACCTGTCCTTTAATTCAATATCTCCAGAAATATTGACTCTTTTATTTTGTGCTAATCTTAACATATCTAAATTTCTTAAAATTTCAAACCTGCTTCACGAGCTGAATCAGCTAATGCTTTTACTCTACCATGATACAAAAAACCACCTCTATCAAAAACAACCTTATCAACACCTGCTTTCTTTGCATTATCTGCAATCAATTTTCCTACTTGAGAAGCTTGTTCAGTTTTTGTACCTTTAATTTCTTTTGAAGATGCCGAAGTAAGAGTATTTCCGCCAATATCATCAATTAATTGAGCATAAATTTCTTTATTAGATCTAAATATAGCTAACCTTGGTCGATCTAACGTTCCTGAAACCTTTCTCCTGATTGAATATCTAACTCTTTTTCTAGAATCTTTTTTTGATTTTATCATATTCTTATCTTATTATTAACTAGCGGCTGTTTTACCTGCTTTCTTTCTAACATATTCATCTACATATCGAATCCCTTTTCCTTTATATGGCTCTGGTTTTCTTTCTGCTCTTATACGTGCAGCAACAGCTCCTACTAACTGTTTATCGCAACCTGATATAGTGACAATTGGAGCTTTCCCTTTCTCTGTCTCTGCTGAGATTTTAACTTCACTAGGTATATCAAAAACTATATTATGTGAATATCCTGCGGATATATCTAATTGTTGTCCCTGAACAGTTGCTCTATACCCAACTCCTCTTAACTCTAACTTCTTAGAAAAACCTTTAGAAACCCCTTCTATCATATTAGCTAATAATGCCCTATATAAACCATGTTTTGCTCTATTATCTTTATGATCAGATTCTCTTGATAACACAATCATATTCTCATCAGTTTTTATCTTAATAACTGGATCAATATACTGTGAAAGCTGTCCTAACTTTCCTTTTATAGTTATGATATCGCTCTCTTGATTAATATCAACTCCTTCAGGTATTATTATTGGGCTATTTCCTATTCTTGACATTTTTTATCTTATATTATTAATATACGTGACAAATTATTTCACCACCAACATTCAAGTCTCTTGCTTCTTTATCTGTAATAACACCTTTCGAAGTAGATAATATAGCAATACCTAAACCATTTATTACTCTTGGTAAATTCTTAGAATCTGCATACTTTCTAAGTCCTGGCTTACTTATTCTTTTTATACTTTTTATTGCAGGTAATTTTGTTTGTAAATTATATTTTAATGCAACCTTAATATTCCCTTGTTTATTTATAGTATCTTCAAATTTAAAGTTAAGTATATATCCTTTATCATAAAGAATTTGTGTAATTGCTTTCTTCATATTGGAAGAAGGAACATCTACTACCTTATGTCCTGCCATCTGGGCATTCCTAACTCTAGTTAAATAATCTGCTATTGGATCTGTAAACATTTTCTCTTATTTCTTTATTAAATTACCAACTCGCTTTCTTTACTCCTGGAATTAATCCAAAATTTGCCATTTCTCTAAACATAACACGAGAGATACCGAACTGTCTCATATACCCTTTCGGTCTTCCTGTAAGTTTACATCTATTATGCATACGTATTGGAGAAGCATTCTTAGGCAATCTCTGCAAGCCTTCATAGTCACCAGCTGCTTTTAAAGCAGCCCTCTTATCAGCATACTTTGCAACTATCTTAGCTCTCTTTACCTCACGGGCTTTCATTGATTCTTTTGCCATAATTTTAACTTTCTACGTTATCTGATTCTATTGATGAATCATTATTATCTATTACCTCTTCAGTATCAACATCATCTTTCTTTTCATCAATTTTTTCTTGCTCAACTACTTCAGAATCCTGATGTTTTTCTTCTGTTTTGTTTAACTCTTCCTTCATCTTTTGATTTGCTATATCATCAGCACTTTTAAATGGGAAACCTAACTCTCTAAATAAATCTAAAGCTTCTTGATCAGAATTAGTATTTGTAACAAAGGTAATATCCATACCTGTTATCTTTTTAATCTTATCAATACTTATCTCTGGAAATGCAATTTGTTCCTTAATACCCATAGTGTAATTTCCTCTTCCATCAAAACCTTTAGTAGGAAGACCTGAGAAATCACGAACTCTTGGTAAAGTAGAAGTAATAAATCTATCTAAAAACTCATACATTCTATCTCCTCTTAAAGTAACCATAACACCAACAGGCATTCCTTTTCTTAGCTTAAAATTAGAAATATCTTTAGTTGATCTAGTAAGAACTGCTTTCTGACCTGTAATTATTGTCATTTCATCTTGTGCTAGTTCAATTTGTTTTTTATCAGATGCTGCATCACCAATACCTTGATTAAGACAAATTTTAACTAATCTTGGTACTTGCATTACTGATTTATAATTACCCTTAAGGTTTTTAACAACCTCTAACTGATACTTTTTCTTTAATCTTGGTATATATTCCATTATTTTATTACTTCTCCTGATTTCTTAGCATATCTAACTATCTTTCCTGAATCTTTATCTATTTTTCTACCTATTTTAGTAGGGTTTCCTGATTTTGGATCAACCATTACCAAATTTGAGATATGAATCTTAGATTCTTGCTTTACAATACCCCCCTGAGGATTAGCCGCATTAGGTTTTGTATGTTTTGATATCATATTGACTCCTTCAACCATAGCTCTTTTTTCTTTAGGAAATATTTTAATAACCTTACCTTTCAATCCCTTAGAATTACCTGAATTTACTATTACAATATCGTTTTTCTTTATCTTAATTTTCTCCATTTTCCTTAGTTTATAATACCTCTGGTGCTAATGAAACAACTTTCATAAAATTATTATCACGCAATTCTCTTGCTACCGGACCAAATACACGAGTACCTTTCATTTGTTCATTTTCATCAATAATAACACACGCATTATCGCCAAAACGAATATAGGATCCATCAGGTCTTCTAACCTCCTTTCTAGTTCTTACAACAACAGCTTTTACAACCTGCCCTTTTTTAACACTACCTGAAGGTATAGCATGCTTTACTGTTCCTACAATTTTATCACCTACAGAAGCATACCGTTTTTTAGTCCCACCTAAAACTCTAATACAAAGAACTTCTTTTGCTCCGCTATTATCAGCTACTTTTAATCTTGATTCTTGTTGTATCATATTACTTAGCTCTTTCGATTATTTCTACTAATCTCCAATTCTTATTCTTACTCAATGGTCTGGTTTCCATTATTTTTACAGTATCTCCTTCATTACAAGCATTATCTTCATCATGCGCAACAAACTTTGAAGTCTTTTTAACAAACTTACCATAAAGTGCGTGTTTTACCTTTCTTTCTATCGAAACAACAATAGATTTTTCCATCTTATTAGAAGTAACAACACCAATCCTTTCTTTTCTTAAATTTCTTTCCATCTTTTATTTTTTTGAAGTATTTCTTCTTTTTGAAATTTCTGTCATTACTCTAGCAATAGTTTTCCTTGAAAACTTAATCTGTAATGGATTCTCCAATGGAGAAACAGCATGACTCATTTTCATCTTCATTAATCTCTCTCTCTCAATACCTAAAAGCTCATGAAGCTCGTTATCTGGCATATCTGTTAATATTTGTGTTTTCATGTTTAATATTAGTTTTGTAGATCTCTTCTAATTACAAATTTTGTTTTAATTGGTAATTTTTGAGCAGCTAACCTTAAAGCTTCTTTTGCTGTTTCTAAATCTATACCATCTACTTCAAAAAGTATTCTTCCAGGGCTTACAGTAGCTGCCCAGTATTCCGGAGCTCCTTTCCCTTTACCCATTCTAACCTCTGCAGGTTTCTTAGTTACAGGTTTGTCTGGAAATATTTTAATCCAAACTTGACCTTGTCTTTTCATATAACGTGTTACTGCAATACGAGCTGCTTCAATTTGACGAGCAGTCATCCAACACTCTTCAAGAGCCTTAATCCCGTAAGATCCGAAACTCAATCGATGACCTCTTTGAGAATTCCCTTTCATTTTTCCCTTCTGCATCTTCCGGAATTTTGTTTTCTTTGGCTGTAACATTTCTAAATTATTTTCTAAATTCTAATAAATTATCTTCTTCTATTATTTGTTTTTCCCATTCCTGATTTCTTCTTAGGAGCTTTAAAATGCAACATCAAATCTCGCTTACCATATACTTCTCCTCTACAAATCCACACTTTAATTCCAATTACACCATATTGCGTATGAGCCTCAGCTAAAGAATAATCAATATCAGCTCTGAAGGTATGTAATGGCGTTCTTCCATCTTTCATCATCTCAGAACGAGCCATCTCAGCTCCATTTAATCTGCCTGATATCTGAACTTTGATTCCTTCTGCCCCCATTCGCATGGTAGAAGCTATTGCCATCTTAGTCGCTCTCTTATAAGATACTCTTCCTTCAACTTGCCTAGCAATACTATCTGCAACTAATGTCGCTTCTAATTCAGGACGTTTAACTTCAAATATATTAATTTGAATCTCTCTATTCGTGATCTTTTTAATCTCCTCCTTTAAAGTTTCAACCTCTTGTCCTCCTTTTCCAATTATAATGCCTGGACGAGCAGTATGAATAGTAATAGTAATCAACTTTAATGTCCTTTCAATAGCAATCTTAGAAACACTTCCTTTAGCTAATCTAACATTTAAATATTTTCTAATCTTAGCATCTCCAGCTAATTGATCACCGAAATCATTACCACCATACCAGTTGGATTCCCATCCTCTTATAATACCTAATCTGTTTCCTATTGGATTTGTCTTCTGTCCCATACTATTGTTTTATGTTTTGTCTACTATTCAATACTAAGGTAACATGATTAGATCTTTTTCTAATCCTATGT
>MDSW01186076.1_pt1 | contig 11048 bp, 12 predicted proteins | sample 811171 | NCBI WGS metagenome assembly MDSW01 (sample SAMN05326641, study PRJNA326480) | marine metagenome | isolation source: seawater | place: Atlantic Ocean: North West | collected 2012 | reverse complement strand
GCCGATCTCCAGTATCGTAAAGCAAACCTGAAGAAAGAAGAACTAGAAGCAACTGGTAAGTTTACTGCGGAGGAGATCGAAAGAATCCTTGATATTGAAGAGGGTCTTGGAGCTGCTGTAAAGGTCGCAGGTAAGATGATTGCCAAACAGGCTGCACAAAGTGCCGCACAAGGTGCCGCAGATCGAGCAGGTGAGGCTGCATATAATAAGATGAGAAACGTTGGTAAGAAACCACAAGTCGAAGAGGTGGAAGTAGAAGAGACTACTGTTGAAGAAGGTATGAAGCAAGCACGCGCTAACGTTGGTGCTTCTACTTGCTGGGATGGTTACAAGGCAAAGGGAACCAAGAAGAAAGGTGGTAAGGAAGTTCCTAACTGTGTTAAGGAAGAGGAGACAGGTGGTGTTCTAGTTCAGGACGCTGCAGATTATAAACCAACTGAGATTGAGACAGTTGATGTTGTAAAACCAGAACCACTCAAGTTCCAGATTGAAGATCATGCTGTTAAGTTTTCTGAGAAGAATGAGGAAGTAGTTGTTGATCCAACAGAACTGGTCAAGAAACATGCTCCTAACATTGCTGCTGCAAGACCTCTAGATGAAATCGCTCCTGCTCTTGCGATTGGTGCTAAAGTTCTTGCAAAGAAAGCTGCTGTTAGTGTTGCTAAGGGTGCTGCAATGAGTGCCGCAAAAGATAAATTAGGCGGCGGAAACAACGCTTGAGGTGATTCATGGATTTACATGAACTGACTACAGCTCAAAGAAAATTAGCTCAACAACAACTCAAAGACATCCAAAAGGGTGGTAAGAAGAAGGTGCAAAATGCATCTGACAAGTATTCTGACAAATACTTTAACGCTAATACTACTAATAAAGCCATGGCTGCTGGTCGTGCCAAGGATAAGTCCTTGGCCGCGGCTGCTGATGAGAGAGTTAAGAGTGCAAGAAATGATGCAAGAAAAGCACAAGCAGACAAACTAAGAAAAAAGAAAGCCGAAAGACAGGGTGATCTTAAAAGAGCTGATTCAACTCTGAGAAATACTAAAGTTCAAAAGATTAATTCTAAGGAACCTGGTTCTGAATCTACTAAGAAAGTTACATCTAACTTCTTCTCATCTCTTGGATCTCTTGCCAAAGCAGGTATCCAAGCAACGGGTACAGACAGAAAGGTCAGTAACGCAGTTGGTAGAAGATTGAAGAGATTCAATCAGAGTAGAAAAAAGCAGAGAGGTTTGTCTACAGGTACGTCAGACAAACAATTGCGTGCCTTAGACGCAGTTAAACAAAGGATCCAGGCCAAAAAGAGGGGTGAAACTAAAAATAAACCACCCGATCCTTGGAGAGGTAATTCCACTGTCTCTAGAAAACAACCTGGGTCAACCACTGGTAGAACTGGTGCTGTAGGACGTGCTCTTACTTCAGCGCCAGCTAGAAAGGCACTTCCACCTTCTAGGTCATCTGCACTCTCTGTAAGAGGTGTAAAACCAGGACAGAAGAGACTTCCTGGTGCAGGACAGACAGGTTCTAAACCTGGAGATCTAGGAAAGGCCGCAAGAAAAGATCCAAAACTTAGAGCCAAACTTATTCAACAGAGGAACAAAGGTATGAAAGAAGAATTTTCTAACTGGAGAGAAGAGTTTATCTGGGAAGTTGACAAAAAGGAAAAGGCACCTAAAATGGTAAAGCCTATGTCGGGTGAGAATACTATCATCATCAACCCAGACTCAATGAAAGAGGAGACTATTTCTGAGAAGAAAGGTCTTTGGGACAATATCCATGCCAGAAGAAAGGCAGGAAAGGCAAAGAGAAAGCCAGGTGATAAGAACTACCCGAAAACTTTAGATATTGATTAAATGACTGAAAAAAACGTAGACCTGGATGTCAAGTCATGTACCAAATGTGGTGCGACTTGGGTAGAAGGCCAGTTGTTTTGGAGTACTGGTAAGGAAGGATGTCCTCACGACCTTGCTGGGTTGGTATGTAATAAGTATGGCGATGAACAATGTATTAACCCATGTAAAGGATCTGATTCTGGTGATACTTGGGAGAAGAGAGCCCAACTTATTAATAGCTTTACAGATGAGTTGGAAGGTAATACGGATAAATAAACAGTAAAGACTGTGATTAGGAATGACTTATTCAATTAAAGTTTTAGGGGCTGAAACTACTTTAGGTTCCGCTACTAATGTTGATAACGCTACAATTGTTCATATCTTCAATGGTCACAGCGCTGCTGTGGTAATTGTTAGATCTGATTCAAGTGATGTGGGTATCGGTAGTTTCTCACTAGGAACTGGTCAGATGATCAAGTGCGAGAAAGATCCTAGTGATAAACTTTCTGCGACTGCCAATGGTGGTTCAGTTAAAGTTTCTAAGATTGCATATTCATAATCATGGGAGCTATGACACCTCCCAGCAGGAAGTCCTGCTATAACTTTAGAGTTATTAAGATCAATAGAGTTGTCGATGGAGACACTATTGATGTTACGATTGATTTGGGGTTTGATCTTACAAAGAAAGAGAGAGTCAGAGTTGCTGGTGTGGATACGCCAGAAAAGAGAACTCGTGATTTGGAAGAGAAAGCACTTGGAATCGATGCAACCAATTGGCTCAAAACTAAACTAGACGGAGCTATCAAGGGAGATGATGATCTCATCATTAGAACTGAACTTGTTGGTGGTATGGGTAAGTATGGTCGCCTTCTTGGTTGGTTATATATTGGAGATGCAGAAGTATCTTTGAATGAGACAATGATCGAACAAGGATATGCTTGGGCATATGATGGTGGAACCAAACAAAAAAACTTTGAAGATTTGAGAGAAATTAGAAGAGCTCACGGAACACTCGTAGATTGATATATAGTTTGTACATTGCTTTAATATCATGCTTGCATTCCTACTCCCACTAGCCTCAAAAGTAATCAGAGATGCCGTTAACCAAATTCCAGAGAATGAAGAACTCGGTGAGAAGTTGGTTGAGATCTGTCTTGTTATCTTGGGTAAAGCGGTTAAGCTGACCAAGACTGACATGGATGATCAACTGCTTGAAGTCGTCAAGAAGGCCATGGTTGCTCGAGAAGGTGAGTGATAATCATTAAGAGACCTCTAACGGGGTCTCTTTTTTTATAAATAAATCTAGGTTAATATAAATTTGGAGACAAGCCCATGCCTCTTTGGGGAAAAACTGATACTGATGAGTCCAAACCAAAGTGGCTCACTGACGAACAGAAAAAAGAAGTATACGCTAACGAAAGTGGTTGGGTTGTTGAAGCTGGTTCTAAGATGACTGGTAACGACAATCCTGACGCAGCCCCTGAGATTCTATGCTGTGTAGGTGGATTGGCCACTGGTATTGGCGCTGCTGACGTTACGGAAGTTGAATGGATCACAACAACTGCTGATAAGTCTGAAGGATTTACTCTTTCCGTCAGAGTTAGATACAACGAAGCCGTTACTGTTACTGGATTGCCAACAATTGCAGTTACTAACGGTAACCAAGGTACTGGAACAGGTCGTGGCCCACACACCCTTGTTTATGCTAGTGGATCAGGTTCTAACGAACTAGTATTCTCACTCGCAATCGCTGCTGCTAACGCTGCCACAGAGGCAGATGACGTACTAACAATCGGTGCTCAGAATATTCTGAAGCCAGGTGGTGCTACTATTAAGGATGCAGCTGGAACTGCTTCTGACTCTGCTGTTGCTATTAGTGCAGCCCAAGGAACCGCAGCAGGTGGTGTTACTGTAACCGCTTGATAAACTGACTATATAATATGATTGGACTTATTTGATGGATGAAGTTTACGGAATTGAATGACAATAATTATGTCATTTTTGCTATTAAAAATTACGAGAATCCACACGCTGTAACCAAAGAAGATTTTGAAGAAGATCTTAAAAGGTTCAAATGGATAAAGAGGCTTTTGAAACGTTACAAAACAACTGGCGTTTTGAAAGCCCATTTACTTATTAACCATTTTATTATTCTCTATAATGTGTTTGGGGAGGCAGCAACTCCTCTCTTGTTTTACAAGATTGATAAGGATCTATGGCCTGTAGTCAAGACCTTCATTGTATATCTTGGTAGATTACCTGAGTATCCGAGGGGACCTCTTCATGATGTACCCATGGATGATACTTGTTTAACTTGTTTAAAAGAACTATGAAGTCCGATAGAACACTCGATAATATTAGAAGAGTCGTCAGAGAGATGATGGCTGTTGGTACTGGTGGTTTAACTGCTAGTGCTCCTGAAGAGGGTCCTGTCGCTGGTTATGATAAAGCTTTGAACTCCAAACCAATAAAGAGAAAACTTAAAAAGGTTAAAGACCTAGAAAAGAGATGGCTGAATCAGTAAACGACAAATTACTAGAACGCCTTGAACGAGTTGTAGATTCCTTACAGGACAACTCAGTAAAGATGGGTCAACTACTGGCCGTTCATAATGAGAAACTTGAAAAACAAGATCGAGTTGATGAGATCTTGTTTGATAAAGTGGATGCTTTGAATGATGTTATTAAAAATGAATCTAATGCTATAAAGCAAGGATGTGAAAGAGACATCAGACTCATTGATGAGAGACTTCGTGTGCTGGAAAGAAAGATGTGGAGTATCGCAGGTGCTCTTGCAGTAATCAGTACTCTCTTATCTCCAATAGGACAAAGATTTTTCAAACAGTTGTCACCAGACGTTAGTTCTGTTACAATGGAATCAAGCTTGATATCGGAAACTCTTGAATCACGTAGACAGCAAATACATCAGTCTGGTATCGTCTAGGTTAGGAAAGTTCGCAAAGAAGAATAACGGGTTATATAACTTTAGGTGTCCCTATTGTGGGGATTCGCAGAAATATAAAAATAAAGCCAGAGGTTATCTTTACAGAGTAAAGAATGACTATAATTTTAAGTGTCACAACTGTGGTGTGACAAGGACTCTTACTAACTTTTTGAAGGATCAAGATCCTATCATTCATTCTCAATATATACTTGAGAGGTACAAAAATGGTAGTGTTGGCAAGAGATCTAACACGCCTGTACCTAAGTTTGAGTTTGAAAAACCAGTCTTCAATACCCCCGAAGAAATCACAGATTTAGAAAGCATCGCGAGTCTAAATAAATCACATCCCGCTCGAAAATATCTAGAAGAAAGTAGAAAATTTTCCACTAAAATGTTGGAAGATTTGTACTACTGCCCGAACTTCAAGGAGTGGACAAACAATCTAAAGCAAACGTTCGACAACGTAGGAAAGGACGAGCCACGCATTATCATTCCTTTGAGACAAAAGGGTAAGATCATCGGATATCAAGGGAGGTCGTTAGTATCAGATTCAAAGATAAAATATATTACTATTATGCTTGACGAGGACTCTCCGAAGGTATATGGTTTGGATACAATAAACACTGCGGAAACTGTATATGTCACGGAAGGACCCTTTGACTCCAATTTCATTGGAAATGCTATTGCTATGTGTGGTAGTGATGTTAACCTTAGCCCTTTCGATTATAAGTTTGTCTTCGTCTTCGACAATGAGCCCAGGTCCAGGGAGATCGTCTCTAAGATATCTAAGGCCATCGAGATAGGACACAAGGTTGTGATCTTTCCCTCAAATATTAGAGAGAAAGATCTCAATGAAATGTACATAGCTGGACATAACGTTAAGAATCTGGTAGAATCAAACATCTACCATGGCTTAGAAGCCAAACTGAAATTGCAAACTTGGAAGAGAGTATAACTCTTCTACAAAAAATAGGAGAACAAATGAGTAACGGTATCAAGGTCGTCAAGAGAGACGGTAGAGTCGAATCTCTCGACTTAGATAAAATGCATGTTATGGTTGACCTGGCATGTGAAGGACTTGCTGGAGTATCTGCAAGTCAAGTAGAGATTAATTCTGGCATTCAGTTTTACGATGGAATTTCTACATCAGCTATTCAAGAAATTCTAATTCGATCTGCTTCTGATCTTATTGATCTTGATCATCCCAACTATCAGTATGTTGCTGCTAGACTACTCCTCTTCTCAGTGAAGAAGAGTATTTACGGTGGCATTCATGAAACTCCCGAACTTAAAGAACATGTAAGAAGGTGTGTAGAACAGGGTGTATATGATTCACAAATCCTTACAAAGTACTCTGATGAGGAGTTTGAAAAACTAGATACTTTCATAGATCATCAGCGTGACTTTCTCTTTACCTATGCAGGGCTTAGGCAGGTAGTTGATAAGTATCTTGTACAAGATAGAAGTACTGGTAAGGTGTACGAGACACCCCAGTTCATGTACTTGCTTATCGCAATGACTATCTTTGCTGAGTACCCTCCTGAGAACCGTCTGGTGTACGTTAAAAAGTATTATGACGCAATCTCCAAACACCGCATCAACATCCCAACGCCAATCATGGCAGGGGTCCGAACACCCATTCGTCAGTTTGCATCATGCGTTCTGGTTGATATTGATGATACCCTCGACAGCATCTTTAGCAGTGATATGGCTATTGGCAAATATGTCGCACAGAGGGCTGGAATCGGTATCAACGCAGGCAGAATCCGTGGGATCAACTCTAAAATCAGAGGCGGAGAAGTTCAACACACAGGTGTTGTACCATTCCTCAAAAAGTTTGAGAGCACTGTCCGATGCTGCACTCAAAATGGCATTAGAGGTGGAAGCGCAACTGTCCACTTCCCCATCTGGCACCAAGAAATCGAAGACATCCTAGTCCTCAAAAACAATAAAGGTACTGAGGATAACCGTGTCAGAAAACTCGACTACTCAATCCAACTCTCCAAAATCTTCTACGAAAGATTCATTACCGATGGAGACATCACCCTATTCTCACCTCACAATGTCCCAGGTCTTTATGATGCTTTTGGCACTGACGAGTTTGATGATCTCTATACACGTTATGAATCTGATGGATCTATTCCAAAGAAAACTATCTCAGCTCAGAAACTTATTCTAGATCTCCTAAAAGAAAGAGCAGAGACTGGTCGTATCTATATTATGAATATTGACCATTGTAACTCTCACTCATCTTTCCAAGATAAGGTGAACATGAGTAACCTATGTCAGGAGATCACTCTTCCTACAGAACCACTGCAACATATTGATGGTATTGATTCTGAGATTGCCTTGTGTATTCTCTCTGCAATCAATGTGGGTAAACTTAGGAGTATTGATGAACTAGAAGAACTTTGTGATCTTTCTGTCCGTGGTCTGGAGGAACTGATCGACTATCAGAGATATCCAGTCAAGGCGGCAGAACTTGCCACACTCGCACGTAGATCCCTTGGAATCGGGTTCATTGGACTTGCACACTATCTTGCTAAGAATGGACTGAAGTACGACTCACAGGACGCCTGGGATGAGGTACATAAACTAACTGAAAGTTTCCAGTATTATCTTCTCAAGTCTTCTAATCAACTTGCTAAAGAGAAGGGACAGTGTGTTGAGTTTAAGAGTACTAAGTATGCTCTTGGACAACTACCTATTGATACATATAAGAAGGACGTAGACGAAATTTCTAATCAGGAGTTGCAACATGATTGGAGTTCTCTTAGGGAATCTATCTTGGAACACGGACTCAGGCACAGCACGTTGTCCGCACAAATGCCTTCAGAGAGCAGTTCCGTTGTGTCAAATGAAACAAACGGAATCGAGCCACCTAGAGATTACTTGTCCATTAAGAAGTCGAAGAAAGGGCCTCTTAAACAGATTGTTCCAGGGTATCAACATCTAAAGAACAATTATACTCTGCTCTGGGAAATGCCTGATAACAGTGGATATATTAAAGTAGTTGCAGTGATGCAGAAGTTTTTTGATCAGGCTATCAGTGGTAACTGGAGTTATAACCCAGAACATTACCCCGACAACGAAGTGCCTATTTCTGTGATGGCGCAGGACCTACTGCAAACATATAAGTATGGTTGGAAAACATCGTACTATCAAAATACATATGATATGAAGAGTGATGATGGTATCGACGACAAAAAAGAAGCTTTGGAAAGTCTATTAAGTACCGTAGAGGAGGAAGATTGTGAATCTTGTAAGATCTGAAGAAAGAAAATCTAAGAGTAGACCAAGTGGAATGACAGTTTTTAATAAAAGTATCGTAGATAGAAAGAAACAATTTATGTTCTTTGGTGCTCCACTGGGAGTTCAAAGATATGACTCTTACAAATATCCAGTCTTTGAAAAAATTACACAACAACAATTGGGGTATTTCTGGAGACCAGAAGAAGTCTCTCTCCAGAAAGACCGAGCCGACTATCAGGAATTGCGTCCTGAGCAGAAGCATATTTTCACGTCGAACCTTAAGTACCAAATTCTCCTTGACTCCGTACAAGGTCGCGGTCCTGGCATGGCTTTCATTCCTTATTGCTCTCTACCCGAACTAGAAGCCGCTATGACTTCTTGGGAATTTATGGAGATGATACATTCCAGATCTTATACATATATCATCAAGAATGTATATCCAGATCCAACTGAAGTCTTCGACACCATTCTTGAGGACCAGAAGATACTCGCCCGAGCTGAGAGTGTAACTAAAGCATATGATGACTTTATTCAAGCCGCACAGATTTACGGGTCAGGAAATCAGTGGGAGCACAATCTTGAGGGAGTTCCGAATGCTCAATCCGAACTGTATGAACTCAAAAGGAAACTCTTCCGAGCTGTTGCGAACGTCAACATCTTGGAAGGAATTAGGTTCTATGTCTCCTTCGCTTGCTCGTTCGCTTTTGGCGAACTTAAGCTTATGGAAGGATCGGCAAAAATCATTTCTCTTATCGCCAGGGACGAAAATCAGCACCTAGTTCTAACGCAACAGATTCTGAATAAGTGGAAGAATGATGATGACCCTGACATGAAAGAGATTGCGAAAGAGGAACAAGAGAACGTAATTAACATGTTTAAACATGCAGTTGAAGAAGAAAAAGAATGGGCTCAATACCTATTCAAAGATGGTAGCATGATTGGCTTGAACGATAAACTTCTAACACAATATGTTGAATGGATCGCTAATAAGAGAATGAAGGCTATTGGGATTGATCCAATCTATGATCAGCCATTGAGGAATAATCCTCTACCTTGGACACAACACTGGATTTCTTCTAAGGGATTGCAGGTTGCACCTCAGGAAACTGAGGTTGAGTCCTATGTTATTGCAGGTATTAAGCAGGACATCAAAAAGAATTCGTTTGCTGGATTTAAACTGTAGACTAAATACTTAATATGTTAGTCCCTGTCGGTAATGACGAAACAGTTAATTAATACTGGACAAACTAGTAATGACGGCACTGGGGATACCCTTAGACAGGGAGCCTTAAAAGTTAATGCGAACTTTAATGAAATATATCTTGCAATCGGTGACGGATTAAGACTTAATCCACCTAATCAAACTGGGTTTGCATTAACGGCAGGCATTTCCACTAACTCTCAGAAGTTTAATGGTCAACTCCCGTCGTATTATCTAGATTACACCAATCTAACAAATACCCCGACAGCACTATCCTCTTTTACTAATGACGTTGGTTTTATTACCAGTGTTGTTGGTGCATCTGGATTTGTTGCTGGTGGTATTGTTACTGCTACTTCCTTCTATGGCGATGGTTCTAGTCTAACTGGAATCGCATCAGCTGTGGATACTGGTGCCTTACAGGCCCAGATCAATTCCCTTGGAACCAACCTCAACATCGTCGGTTTTTACGATGCTGTTGCTGGTATTGTTACTGCTCTCACAGTTGTAGGACAAGGAAGAACTTATACTGGAATTGGCCAAACCTTGTCTTCCGTTGGCATTGTCACGGGAGACTATTTTATTGTCGCCAGAGGCGGATCTAATGTTGGTATTGCAACCTTTACCAACCCAGGTATATCCAGTGTTTATTCTGGTGACTGGATTGTTGGTGTAGGTGGTGAGAGTTGGTCTATCCTATCTTACTCACAACAGGTTACTGCTCCAAAGGCAACCCTAGCAGATGAAGCAGTCACCCTACAGAATAATTCAAATGTAAACACCTCTGGTGTTATCACTGCTTCGCAGTATTTTGGTAATGCTGGTGCAATGACCAACTTGACTGGTGCAAGTTTTGGAACCTATGGTAACTCCTCTACTGTACCTCAAGTCAATGTAGATGCTACTGGTAAGATTACTGGTATCACTAACGTTGCTATTGCATTTACTGATATTGCTGCTGGATTAGGGACGGGGTATTGGTCTAAAGAGGTAACTGGTATTCACACCACATCTAATGTGGGTATTGGAACTACTGCTGGTCCTAGTGGTGTCAGAGTACATGGTGATGTCGAGATCACTGCCACTTCTGGTGGTGCATTAAGAATTTACAATGCTAGAAAGGCGATCTTTGGTAACAGTGAGAACGCACACATCACATTTGATGGTGCAGATTTTAAACTTAAATCAGATCATGATACTCAGATCGTAGACGAGAACGATAATAAACTTGCGGTATTCAAACCTGGCGGTAGTGTTGAGTTATACCAAAATGGAACCAAGAGACTGGACACAGTTTCTCTCGGCGTCACTGTCTATGGTGCATACTATGGAGACGGATCTAGACTAGCTGGTATTGTTACCAATCTTGTTGCTGGTGAGAACATTGAGTTATCTCAGAATGGTACAGAAGTAACTGTAACTAGTACCGCCGCTGGTGGTATCTGGCAAAACTCTGGTTACCCTGGTGTAGTTGGTATTGGTACAACTGCAAAGGTTGGTGTAGGAACCACTGCTCCTGATATTTCTAAGATCTTTACCGCTAAGGGTAATGCGAATATAACTGGATCCTTTGATGTTGGTCCTACCAATATCGTTGGTGTTGTTACTGTCTCTACTGGTAGGATTCAAACCCCGACAGGAGCTAATATAAAAATCGGTAACTTACCGATGTCAACTGGCGGTGGTGGTTTCAATATTGGTATTGGTGAACAAGTCCTAGCCGTAATGAACGGTGGAGATGGAAGAAATATTGGTATTGGTAATCTAGCACTGTATAGTGTCACGAATGGTCAATACAATATTGCTTTGGGTGAGAGAGCTGG
>MDSW01111991.1_pt1 | contig 11048 bp, 10 predicted proteins | sample 811171 | NCBI WGS metagenome assembly MDSW01 (sample SAMN05326641, study PRJNA326480) | marine metagenome | isolation source: seawater | place: Atlantic Ocean: North West | collected 2012 | reverse complement strand
TTACTACTAATTCGTGACCATTACTCTCTAAAAATTTTCTCAATCCTAATTCACCAGAAACACAACCCAGTAAATCTCCAGGATTAAAATCTCTTCCTTTGGGTGATGGTAAAGTCATACCATCAGGATATTTTTCTAATTTTGGAAGATCTGATAAAGGATATGATTTAGGCATACCTCCTTTAGGATCATCATATAATATACATAGTACTTTCATTTTCTATCTCCTAATATTTAATTTATTTAAAAATAAATTATTTTATAAAATTGTAGCATAGAAATATATGATTGATCAAACATATTATACTAAAGGGTATTTTTTTTGTGCTATAAATCTATTTAGAATTACTCCAAATAGTATTAATATAATAGAACCAAATATTATAGGGTTTAAAAGATAATTATATGACGCAGATGCCATTAAAACTATTATTGGGTTACCTCCGGCTGGAGGATGCGTAACATTAAGTAATATCATTAATCCAACGGCTATACCTACAGCCAAAGGTATTTCTAAATATAAAGGAAGAGGTATAAAATTTACAAACATAACTCCAACACTAGCTGTTAATAAATGTCCAAAAAAAATATTTTTTGGTTGTGCAAAAGGACTTTCTGGATAACCAAAAAGTAAAACCATCGTTGATCCAAAAGAAGCAATTAAAAATATTCCATAACTTGTTTTATAAGTAAGCAGAGCTAGAATACCAATGGTAATAATAGAAAAACAAGCTGCAAAAAAAGATTTTTTTAAGTTTTCACTTTTCATAATATTCTTTCAAGGCTTTAGATAAAGTTTTAAAAGGTAGTTTTAAACATTCTTTTCTAGGCATATTTTTTTTATTAAACAATTTATTAAAATCTCTCCATTCCTTAGAAAAATTTAAATTATTATTTTCAAAAATTATATCTGCAGTTTCAATTAAATTTATTATACTATTTATAGATTTGTTAATAGATTTTCTAGCTAACAAGCTAGCAGATGCTTGACAATATATACAAGATTTACTTTGATATCCAAAATCTGATATTATATTTTTTTTTATTTTTAAGCTTATCTGCATTTCATCGCCACATAATGCATTTTTAAGCTTTGATGAGTGAGTATAATTTGTAAGTGATTTATTATTTTCAGTATTAGATGCTATTTTTAAAATTTCTAAATCCATTTATAATTCTTTCAATTAAATATTATTATTTTATATTTAATTTAATGACCGAAAACAATATCTATGCTGCAATAATTGAAGACAAAATGATCACATATAATATAGAATATTAACAAAATGATAGATTATAAAAAAGCAATATCAATAATAAAAAAAAATATAATTAAAATTAATTCAGAAATAATTTTATCTATTAATTCGATAAATAGAATTTCTGCATCCGATGTATATTCTCCTTGCAATTATCCAGCGGCAGATAACACATCTTTTGACGGTTATGCAATAAATTCAAAAGAGACTAGAAATTTAACGAATGAAAAACATGAAAAATTTAAAATTTTAAAAACACTTGCTGCAGGAGACAATCCCAAGATTAAAAAAGTAACAAAATATTTAACTGTAGAAGTTATGACAGGTGCAATTATTAGAAAGCCTTTTGACACAGTGGTTCCTATAGAACAGATAAAATATTTTCCAAATAAAATTAATCCAAAATTTATTATTTTAAACAAAAAAATTAAAAAAAATAATAACGTAAGATTTAAAAGTTCTGACTATAAAAGAGGTCAAAAAGTAATTAGCAAGGGGGAACTAATAAAACCAAGTCATATTTTAGCATTTAAAACTTTAGGAATAAAAAAAATAAAAGTTAAAAAAAAACTCAAAATAATATTCTATACAACTGGCAATGAAATTTCGAATAAAGTAAAAATTCCTTATTGGAAAATTAGAAATTCCAATAATCAATTTATTAAATCTTATTTAAAAAACTATCCAATAGAATTTTATGAAAAAAAAATATTAAGAGATAATGATGAAAAGTTATTTAAAAAAGAAATTAGTAAATTTTTAAATTCAGATAATGATATTATTATAACCTCGGGCGCAGTATCGGCTGGAAAATTTGATTTTGTTCCAAAAATTGTAAAAAAATTTAAATATAAAAGTTTTTTTAAAAATGTTGCTATAAGACCTGGAAAACCAATAATGTTTTTGAAATTTAATAAAAATAAGTCTTTTTTCGGACTTCCAGGTAATCCAATTTCTTCAGCAGCTTGTTTTAAATTTTTTGTTATGCCTTATTTAAGTTTTTCTCAAGGCAATTGCTCAGAAAATTTTCTATATGCTAAACTTAAAAATAATTTTAATAAAAAAAATAAATTTACAAGATTTATCAAAGGACAATTAAATTACTCAAATACAACTATCCCATATTTTAAAATATTAAAAGGTCAAGAGTCCTATAAAATAAAATCTTTTGTTGGATCTAATGCCTGGGGTTTATTCCCAAGTGGTAAATCAAATTTTAAAAAAGGAAATTATATTAAATGCTATGTTAATTTTCTTGAGTAATAATCAAATTGAGATAAAAAGCACTTATGAACGACCTTAAAGACCCAAGACTTGCAATACCTGTTGTTTTACTAGCTGGCATATTTTGGTCTTTTGGACCATACGTAGTCAGGCATATAGACAATGCACATTTATTTCCTTGGCAATATTTATTTACTAGAGGAATAATAATTTTTATTTTATTAAATATTTATCTTTATCTCGAAGAAGGAATTGAGTTTATAAATAATTATAAAAAAATTGGAATTTCAGGACTCATTGGTGGAATTGGATTAGGAATTGCCATGATGACTTTTATTTGGTCAATTACAAATACTTCAGCAGCAGTTACACTTTTATGTTTGGCATCTATGCCATTTATTGCTGCATTACTTGGATTTTTATTTTTGAAAGAGTCTGTGTCTACGAGTGTTTGGGTAACAATATTAATTGCTTGTATTGGAATAATAATTATGAGCTTTGATCACAATGATAACAACTCTTTAATAGGTTTAATCTTTGGAATGTTATCTGCAATCGGATTTGCAGTTTTTTCAGTTAGTCTTCGTTGGAGAAAAGATACCCCTAAATTTACCACTGTAGCAATAGCAGGAGCATTTTGTGCATTTTTTTCTGGAGCAATCATAATTTTTTATGATTTGAATTTTTTGTCTTCAGGAAAAAACGAGGCATTATTTGCAACTCATGGGACTTTAGTTTGCTTGGGATTAATTTTATATTCTATTGGTTCCAAAAATATTCCAGCAGCTGAGTTGACACTGCTATCTTTAACCGAGGTTATAGGAGGGATATTTTGGGTTTGGTTGCCGTGGCTTGGAATAAATGAAATACCTTCAACAAACACTATAATTGGGGGTTTTTTTATATTTATATCTATATTTTACTACAGTTTGATTATTCAGAACAATAAAAGATTTATTGGATTAAATTAATTTATAATGGATAAGAATAACATAATAGTTAATAGCTGGAATGAATGGGACCCACTAAAACACGTTATAGTCGGCAGAGCCGATGGTTGTTGTATACCTGCACCAGAACCTGCTTTAGACGCAAAGGTTCCCGAAGACTCAGATATGAAGGGACAACATGGTCCCAGAACAAAAGATTCTGTAGATAAAGCAAATGAACTATTAGATAATTTTGTCAATATATTGGAAAAAAGAAATATTAAAGTTGATAGACCATATCCTATAAATTTTAACCAAAAAACTTCAACACCTGATTGGAAAACTGAAAGCATGTTTGGTTGCATGCCTGCAAGAGATATAATACTTACAGTTGGTAATGAAATGCTAGAAGCGACAATGAGCTATAGATGTAGATGGTTTGAATATTTAAGTTATAGACCTCTAATTCAAAATTATTATAATTTAGACCCAAATATGAAACATGAATCAGCGCCAAAGCCAAGATTAACTGACTCTGATTATAGAAAAGATTATCTTTCTGATAAAATTGGTATTCAAAAAAGATTAGACTGGACCGCAAAAAAATTTTTTGTAACAACAGAAGAAGAGCCATTGTTTGATGCTGCAGATATTTTAAGATTTGGAAAAGATTTAATTGTTCAACATGGTTTTACAACAAATTTAAAAGGTATAGATTGGCTACAAAGACACTTTAAAGATCATAGAGTGCATGCTGTAAATTTTCCTGGAGATCCATATCCAATACATATTGATGCAACTTTTACTCCCATTAAGCCTGGTTTAATTATAAACAATCCTCAGAGAAAACTTCCTAAGGAACAAAGAAAATTGTTTGAAAAAAATGGTTGGAAAATAATTGATGCTGCTCAACCAGCGCACAATTCTCCGCCGCCTTTATGCTATTCATCTGTCTGGTTATCAATGAACATATTAGTGCTAGATCCTAAAACTGTTTGTGTTGAAAAAAGTGAAGTTTATCAAGCTGAACAATTAGACAAACTTGGCATGGAAGTTATTCCTGTAGATTTTAGAGATGCCTATGCATTTGGCGGAGGTTTACATTGTTCAACTGCTGATGTCTACAGAGAAGGAAAGCTAGAGGATTATTTTCCAATCCAATAACTAATTTGGATTATTTTTTAAATATTCAATATATTTAATTACATCTTCAAATTTTTCATTATCTATATCCTTATAACTTTTTTTAAATTTTTGTTTAATACAAATGGCTACATGTGCGTATGAATTTCTTCCCTTGGGATGATTTGGATGGTCAGGTAGTCTTCCTTGTAAATAATCACCAGTTTCCTGAATTATTTTCCATAGCTTTCTTGAATTTACTTTGTTCACTTACACTTCGTATTTGTTGATTTATTTTTAGTTTTCTTTTGTCTGTTTGACTTCAAAGTTTTCTAATCTAGAAGTTAGTTCTTCTTTTATATTTTCTTGATTTTGATTTTTAGATTTACTTTCTTCTAATTCTCTTAATCTTATTCTCTCATCTTTTAAAATTTCTTCATGCTCTTTTGCTTTTTGTTCTTCATCAAATTTAGCTTCCCATTCTTTTAACCTAATTTCCTCTATCGCTTTTCTTTGTTGTTCTTCTTGTTTTCTGATTTTTTCTTCTTTATATCTTCTTTTTCTTTCTTTTTGCTCAAGTTTTCTTTGTTCTTCTTCTCTTAATTTTAAATCAACATTTTTTCGATTCTGCTCTTCCTCTTTTATTTGAATTATTTTTTCTCTATTTTTATATTCTTTATCTTTTAGCTTTAATGTTAGTTCTTTAGATTTTAATTCATCTTCTTTTCTTTTTTGTGAAATATCTTTTAATTTTAACTCATCATCTTTTAGAGATAATTCTTTATCTTTTGTTCTTTGTTCTTTGTCTTTAAATCTTAAATCTTTATCCTTTAATCTTAACTCTTCTTCTTTTTTCCTTAAATCTTCATCCCTTTTCTTTTGAATATCTTCTTTTTTTTTTATTTCTTCATTTTCTGATTTTTGTTCTTTTTCTTTGAGTTTAATCTTTTCTAATTCTTTTTTAATTTGTTCTTCTCTTAATTTAATTTCCTTTTTTTCTTTATTTTTTTGTTTATTTTTAAAATCTTCATAAACTCTATTTATAATTCCTAGATTTTTATTTCTTATTTTCTTTTTCATTTTCTTTTTTTTAAAAATTTATTTCACCAAACTTTTAAAAAATTTGCAAGCTTTTGATAAAAAATCTGTCTACAACCTATGATAGATTTTTAATTTATTTTTTTTCGTTGTCTGATGTTGAAAGATCTATCCCTGTTTCTGGATCAAGCTGTAATCCCACTGGGGTAATATTTTTAGGCAAAGGAGTAAAAGTGTTTTCACTTAAAGGTATTGTTTCTGTAGATCTTATGGTCATTCTGTAAATTCCAAATAAACCAATTATACTTTGAAATATAAATAAAAAAATAAAAAACCCATTAGTGCCTAAATTTTTCATAAAAAAAGAACATATAAAAGGTGCTGTCATTGCGCTTATCCCAAATATTATTTGCATTCCAGCCCCAGCTGATACAAATTTTTCTTTTGGCAAAAAATCATTTACATAAGCAAGATTTAGGGAAAATAATGGTAATGACATACCAGCATAAAGACTTATAAAAATATAAAAAATTAATCTATGGTTGCTTATATGATGTATAATTGTTTTCCAATCACTGCTTAGATTTATAAAATCTGGCGACTCTGTAACAGAAAAAAAACAAAATATTGTAAAAATTGCTCCCATTATAGAAGTTGAAATTATTATTATTCTTCTATCAAAGCGATCAGATAAATAGCCAATAGGCCACTGAAATAAAGCTCCTGAAACTGTTATTAGAAATAAATATAATGAAATTTCAAAAACTGAAAAGTTCATTAATGCTCCATAAACTGAACCCATTGTAAATATTGCTGGATGAATAAAACCAGTGCAAAACATGCTTACTGTTGCTAGAGGAGAAATTTTATAAAGCTCAGTTATTTTTATTGCAGATATTTTTTTAAAAGTAGGAGGTTTACGTTTTGTAAGAAGTATTGGAATTAAAGCTATAGATAATAATAAAGAAACTAAAATGAATGGTTCATAGTTTTTAGGATCATTAAAATTCAATAATAACATACCTATGCCCAAACCTACAAAAGTTATAATCATATAAATTGATAAAACTTTTCCTCTTGTTCTATTATTGGCTCTGTCATTTAACCAACTTTCAACAACTATAAAAATACCAATTATACTGAATCCTGTTAAGAATCTTCCTAATATCCAAATATATGGATTAACAATAACCGCATGAATTAAAATACTTAAAGAAGCCATAGAGGCAAATGCTGCGAACACTCTAATATGGCCTACTTTACCTACTAAATTAGGAACAGCGTTTGCTCCAATAAAATAACCTATAAAATAACCAGACATTAAGGCGCCAGTTGCGATGATGTTAAAATTTTCTATTACAGCTCTTACTCCTAACAAATTACCTTGAAGACCATGTGCAATTATAAGAATACCATAACCTAAAAAAAGAGCCCAAGAATTTTTAAATAATCTTCCCATTTTTGAGTGAGTATGCCTTCTGTATTAAAATGCAAGTAGTTAATTTTATATTATGTTTTTTTTAAGGCCAAAACTGAGTGAATAGCTATAGTTAAAACTATTATTGATCCACCTAAAATAGTTTCTAAACTGGGCTGTTCTTTTATAACTAACCATACCCATATAGGACCAATTATAACTTCTAAAAGAAAGAAAAGATTGACTTCAGCGGCAGTGATAAATCTTGGAGCAATGGTTACTAAAACAAATGGTAAAGCAACACACATGACACACATTAAAGGTATAATTAAAATATCATTTTCAACTAATTCAAAACTTTCAACAAAGAAGAAAGCAAATATAGCTACTAAAAGTTTACCCAAAACTGCTGAAGGAACTAAATCTATATTTTTTTTATATCTGGCAAGATTAGCACATACTGCCAATCCAAAAGCTGTTATAAAGCCAAAAATATCACCAAGAAAATTTCCTAATTTAATAGAATCAAAAAATATATAGGTAACTGCTGAAAAAGTAATAAGAATTGCTGTCCATGTTTTTCTATCAGTTTTTTCTTTTAAAAATATAACTGATAAAATTGCAGATAACATTGGAGCCATAGCAACCATTATTAATGTATTTGCTACATTTGTATTTTGAATTGAAATAATGAAAGTAACATTGGTAACTGCAAAACTTATAGTATAAAAAATTCCTGGGTATCCAATTTTTAGCACTGCTTTTAAAAAGTTATTTTTGTAAAATAATAAAAGTCCAAATATGACAACTACAAAAGGAATTGTTCCTCTATAAAAAAGCATACCCCAAGTCTCAATATTAGAAAGTCTTATAAATAAAGAATCTGGAGTAATAAACATTACTCCAATGAAAGCCAACAAAGAACCTTTTTGTTGGCTAGTTAATTTATTAAAATTCATAAACTAGTTTTTATAAATTCTTCGATCTGACTAATGTTTTTTAATTTTTTTGAACATGTTTGACTCCTGCATATAATAACAAAAAAATCTTCCTCTTTTTCTTTATAAATTATTGATACATTTCCCATAAACTTTTTTAAAATTTCTTTTTTTAATTTTTCATTTATTTTACCATGTAATGAAACAGTTATATTTTCTTCACAAATATCCAAAGCTTTTAAGAAGCTAAACATTTGTGAAAAGTTAAAGCTTATATATGTATTGATAGATTTGGTTAAAATATCTAGCTTTTCAAACCACTTTTGATCATTAGTTATGTTGTTTAATTTGCTACATATTATTAGATAAATGCTATTACCGTTCGGAATATTATTATCACCAATATCTACTGGGTTTACAAATAGATCATTAGAACTAAAAATATTTTTTTGCAGCAGGTTATAATCTTTGTTAAAAAATAAATTCCATATATCTTCCATTATTCTTTTACATTTTTCCAGTGACTCTTTATCGTTATTTAATTCATACATAGAAATTAGTAATAATGCGTAATATACATAGTCTTCTAAAAAAACATCAATTTCATTTTTATTTTTGTCATAACAGTGAAAAATATTTGTTTTTAATTTTTCATTTATTAATTGAATTTTTGTAATTGTTTTAGAATATAATTCATTGTCATCTAAAATTATAGATGAGTAAAGATTTGAGTATAACCAATAACAATTAAGATCAGTTTGAACTTTATCATCAAAAAATGGTTTAACTCTTTTCTTTCTTTCATTAATTAGTAAATTTTCAGCTTCTTTTATAATTAAAATTTCTTCATCATTTAACTTATTGTTTATATTTTCTACAAGTATATTCGATCTTTCAAAATTACCTTCTTTTGTTATGTAATATTTTTTTTGAAAAGTTGCGAACTTTTGTTTTAATAAATTTTCTAACTCTTCATATTTCCAAGTATAATATTTGCCCTCGACACCTTCGCTGTCCGCATCATATGCTGAGCCTAATAGATTATTTTCTGAAAGAAATTCAGAATTTATAAATTTTATTGTTTGTATCAATTTATTTTTTAGATAATTTGAATTTTGTTTATGTAAAAAATTGTTTAAAAGATTTACATATAAAATATTGTCATAAAGCATTTTTTCAAAGTGTGGAACAATCCATTTATCATCAACTGTGTATCTGGCTATGCCTCCTTCTAGCTGATCATATATTCCTCTTGAAGAAATATTTATTAAAAGGTTTTCGACTGGTTTAAAAAATTTTTGATTATTTTTTTTATTATAAAAGTAGAAAAGTGTTTCAAATATATAAAATTGAGGAAATTTAGGAGATCCTTTAAATCCTCCATACTGCGTATCAAGATATTGAATTATTTTATCTGCAAAAGGCTCATAGTCTTGTTTAAGTACTGCGTCTTTTCTATTTAACTCTTTAAATACAGCTTTCATCTGAGAAACTTGGGCAATTATTTTTTCTCTATTTTCTGAGTAAACTTTGGAAACGTTTTCTAGCACTTTAATAAAACTTGGCCTTCCATGAATTTCTTTTGGTGGAAAATATGTTCCTCCAGTAAATGGAACAGCATTTTCATCTAAAAACATTGAAAGGGGCCAACCACCCTGAGCCCCTGTTAAAATCGCTAAACTTTTTTGAAAAATAGAGTCTAAGTCAGGTCTTTCCTCTCGATCAACTTTTATGTTAATAAATTTTTCGTTCATTACTTTAGCTGTTAATTCGTTTTCAAAACTTTCATGTGCCATTACATGGCACCAATGACAGCTTGCATAACCCACACTTAAAAAAATTGGTTTTTTTTCTTTTTTTGCTATAGCTAAAGTTTCTTTATTCCAAGCTAACCAGTTAACAGGGTTTTTTTCATGCTGTTTTAAATATGGACTTTTTTCATGCTTAAGTTGATTAATCATAATAACTATTTTTATTCATAAATTAGTTATTTGAGGCATTGCTCAATAATGAAAGTTGTGTGATTTTATCTTTTCCTAATTCATCAATAATTTTAACAGGATAATCGCCAGTAAAATAATGATCAGTAAGTTGTGGATATGTATTATTTCTTTTTTCATAGCCCATTGCTTTATATAGACCATTCAAAGATAAAAATTTAAGAGAGCTTGCATTTATATATTCGCACATTTCATTAACAGTTTTATTTGCAGCTAAGAGTTCATTTTTTGTTGGCATATCTACACCATAAAAATCAGGAAATTTTATCTCAGGACTTGCTATTCTTAAATGTACCTCTTTAGCACCAGAGTCATATAACATTTTCGTAATTTTATGTGATGTTGTGCCTCTTACAATAGAGTCATCAACTAAAATTATTTTTTTATTTTTTATAACTGATTTATTTGAATTAAGTTTTAATTTAACTCCTAAACTTCTTATTTTTTGAGAAGGCTCTATAAAAGTTCGACCTACATAATGATTTCTAATTAATCCTAAATCAAAATCTATATTTTTTTTTTGACTATATCCTAACGCAGCAGCATTTCCTGAGTCTGGAACAGGTACAACTAAATCGGCATTTAAATCATCTTCATTGGCAAGTTCCTCACCTAATTTTTTTCTGTATTCATATGCTGTTTTACCGTTTAAAATACTATCTGGTCTTGAAAAATAAATATATTCAAAAATACAAGGCCTAATTTTTTTTGGAGGAAAAGGTTTAAGACTTTTTAATTCATCATTTTCTATATAAACAATTTCACCATTTTCTACTTCTCTTAAATATTTTGCACCAATTATATCTAAAGCACATGTTTCTGATGCAAAAACATAAGAGTTTTTAAGCTTTCCAATTACAAGCGGTCTTATTCCATAAGGGTCTCTAACACCTATCAAAGTATTTTGTGCAAGCATTACAAGAGCATATCCACCTTGAATATGAAATATTGCATCAATAATTTTATCAATTGTTTTTTTTCTTTTTGATTTTGCTATAAGTTGAACAATAGTTTCTGTATCAGATGTTGTATAAAAAATAGCTCCTTCTTTAACCAGTTTATTTCTTAAAGTTATAGCGTTTGTTAAATTTCCATTATGAGAGACACCTATACCTCCAGCA
>MDSW01082835.1_pt1 | contig 11049 bp, 9 predicted proteins | sample 811171 | NCBI WGS metagenome assembly MDSW01 (sample SAMN05326641, study PRJNA326480) | marine metagenome | isolation source: seawater | place: Atlantic Ocean: North West | collected 2012 | reverse complement strand
TACTAAAAACGTATTAATTGAATCTGCATATTTCAATCCAAAATCGATAAGAAAAACATCAAAAAAATTGAATATTGATACTGATGCAAAATTTAGGTTTGAACGTGGAATTGATCCGTCATCTATTGAGGAAGGATTGATAAAAGCTGCAAATTTAATAAAAGACATTTGTGGCGGTAAAATCAATAAAATAGATGTTCAAAAAATTAGCAATCAACCAGAAAAAAAAATTAAATTTGAAATAGGTTTATTAGAAAAAATTTCTGGAATAAAAATATCAAACAAAGAAATTCTTAAAATTCTTAAAAATTTAGGATTTGAAACAAAATTAGAAAAAAATTTTTTTAAATTAAAAGTTCCTTCTTGGAGACCAGACATAGAGCAATCTGTTGATGTTGTTGAAGAGCTAGTTAGAATTTATGGATATGATAAAATTAAAAAGATAGATCCGGTCAAAATAAGAGTGAAGCCTACTTTAAATAAAGTTCAAAAATTATTTCATTTTTTACAAAGATCTGTTGCATCAAAAGGTTATAAAGAAGCAATAACCTGGTCATTTACTGACTCTAAAATTAATGATTTTTTTAAATCGAAATTTAAAAACCTTGAAATTATTAATCCCATAAGTTCCGATTTAAATGTTTTAAGAAATTCAATTTTCTCTAATTTGATAATTTATTTGAATAAAAATTTGGATAGAGGAATAAAAGATTTTTCTTTATTTGAGATAGGCCCTGTATTTTTTGGATCAAATCCAGGTGATCAAGAAACTGTCGTCGGCGGTTTACGTTCAGGAAAAGTTTCAAGATCATCATGGATCGAAAAAGAGAGAAATATCGATATTTTTGATATTAAAAAAGATGTTATACAAACTTTGGTTGAAGTAGGTTATGTAAAATCAAGTTTTTTGATCGATGAGCAAACGCCAAATTATTATCATCCTGGAAAATCTGGAAGAATTTTATTAAATAGTGAAAAAAGTAAAGTAGCAGCTTATTTTGGTGAGATACACCCTAGCATTCTTAAAAAAATTGATATTAAAACTGATGCATTAATTGGGTTTGAAATATTTGTTGATAATTTAAAACAAACAAAAGAATCTTTAAAAGATCAAAGAAAAGTTTATCATGTATCAGATTTTCAAAAATCCGAGAGAGATTTTGCTTTTATCATAAACAAAAATTTCAAAGCTCAAGAAATAGTTAAAATTATTTTTAATATTGATAGAGAGCTTATTAGAGAAGTAAAAATTTTTGATGTATATGAGGGTGAAAATATTCCTGATGGAATGAAGTCAATAGCTTTAAATGTGACTATTCAATCAATGACCAAAACTCTTAAAGAGAAAGATCTAGAAAAAATTAATAAATCAATTATAGAAACAGTTGAAAATAAAACTGGTGCTAAAATTCGATCCTAGGAAAAAATGAGCACTATAAATAATATAAGAAATTTTGCAATTATTGCTCATATTGACCACGGCAAATCCACAATAGCAGATAGAATTATACATATGTGTGGCGGTTTAACTGAAAGAGAAATGAAAGCTCAGGTTTTGGATTCCATGGATATTGAGAGAGAGAGGGGAATCACAATAAAAGCACAAACCGTAAAATTAAATTATAAATCAAAAAATGGAAAAAATTATACTTTAAATATAATAGACACACCTGGTCATGTTGATTTTAGTTATGAAGTAAGTAGATCATTATACGCATGCGAGGGATCAATTCTAATAGTTGATAGCACCCAAGGTGTAGAAGCACAAACTTTAGCAAATGTTTACCAAGCACTAGATATTAATCATGAAATTATTCCTGTTTTAAATAAGATTGATTTACCAGCATCTGATTTGGAAAAAACAAAAAAACAAATCGAAGATGTGATAGGAATTGATACTAAAGATGCTATCCCTTGCTCTGGTAAAACAGGTGAAGGAATAGAAAATATTTTAGAACAGATAATTACAAAACTTCCAGGGCCCTCAGGAAAAAGTGACGATTGTCTAAAATGCTTACTTGTTGATAGTTGGTATGATACTTATCTTGGAGTAGTCATTTTGGTGCGAGTGATAAATGGAAAACTTAAAAAAAATATGAAAATAAAAATGCTTTCAACTAATCAAGATTACTTAGTTGAAAAAGTAGGCGTTTTTACTCCAAAAGCAAGAGATATAGAAGAATTAAATTCTGGTGAAATTGGTTTCATAACTACAGGTATTAAAGTTCTTTCAGAAACAAAAGTGGGTGACACAATCTGTGATGCGAGTAAACCAAAGGTGGATGCTTTACCAGGTTTTAAACCAAGTAAGCCTGTTGTTTTTTGTGGATTGTTTCCAGTAGATAGTTCCGAATATCAGAAATTAAAAGATGGATTAGCAAAACTTCAACTAAATGATGCAAGTTTCTCATATGAAGCAGAATCTTCTTCAGCATTAGGATTGGGATTTAGATGTGGATTTTTAGGCTTATTGCATTTAGAGATTATTACTGAAAGGCTGGAACGTGAATTTGATGTAAACCTACTTACAACAACACCAGGAGTTGTTTATAAAGTAAATTTAAATAATGGTAATGTTTTAGACTTACAAAATCCTTCAAGTCTTCCAGATCCAACTTTTATAAAATCAATTGAAGAACCATGGATTAAGGCCACAATAATTACACCAGATCAGTATTTGGGATCTATAATAAAAATATGTCAGGACAAAAGAGGTATTCAGGTTAATTTAAGTTATTCAGGAAATAGAGCAGTTGTAAATTATGAGCTTCCATTAAATGAAGTTGTATTTGATTTTAATGATAGAATAAAATCAATGACAAGTGGTTATGCAAGTTTTGATTATGAGATAATAGATCAAAGAGAAGGAAATCTAGTAAAATTAGGAATATTAGTAAATAGTGAACCTGTTGATGCATTGGCAATGATGATACATAAAGATTTTGCTCAAAAAACTGGAAGAGAAGTTTGCGAAAAATTAAAAGATTTAATTCCAAGGCATAATTTTATGATTCCTGTTCAAGCAGCTATCGGTGGAAAAATAATAGCTAGAGAAACTATCAAGGGTTTTAAAAAAGATGTTTTAACTAAAATCCATGGTGGGGGAGCAACAGATAGAAAGAGAAAACTCTTAGAAAAGCAAAAAAAAGGCAAAGCTAGATCGAAACAATTTGGAAGAGTTGAAATACCACAAGAGGCATTTATTGGAGTTTTAAAAATTAATAAAGAAAAATAATTAATGAATAAAATTATTGATTGTATAACATTTTTTGACAACGATTTTATTTTTGATTTAAGATATAATATAATAAATAAATTTGTTGATAAATTTGTAATATGTGAATCAAGATTTGATCACAAAGGCAATGAAAAAAAAATTAATTTTGATATAAAAAATAAATACAAAGATAACGATAAAGTTTTACATATCATTTTAAAAGAACCTTTTCCAAAAAATACAAATGAATGGGAAAATCAAGCAATTCAAAGAGAATTTATATTAAAAAATTTAGATTTTGCCTCTGAGGAAGACTATATTTTGTTTTCTGATCCTGATGAGATACCAAATCCTAAATTATTAAAAAATTTTAATTTAAAAAAGAAATATGGAATTTTCAATCAACTTTTTTTTAACTATAAATTTAATTTGTTTAATTCTTATGAGACTCCATGGGAGGGCACACGGGTTTGTAAAAAAAAAAAACTTAAAATCTATTGATTTTTTAAGACAAAAAATTAAGGCAAAAAATCTTAAATATAATTTTTTTAGAATTGATAAAGAAAAAAATATTGAGTTATTTGATGATGGTGGTTGGCACTTTAATAATATAATGAGTCCTGAACAAATTTCATTGAAATTAAAAACTTATGCACATAATGAATTTAGCTCTGATGAATTTTCTTCAATTAATATTATCAAAGATAAAATTGATAAAAAAATTGATTTATTTAATAGAGGTTATAATTATAAGGTTGTACCAATAGATAATACATTTCCAGAATATTTAAAAAACAATATAAATAAGTATAAAAATTTTATAAGTGATTTAAATGAGTGATTTAAAAATATATTGTTTATCTTTATCGGCCTCTCATTTAGAAAAGATTCAAAAACTAAACTATATTCCTGTTGGATTAGGAACTGAAAGTTTTGGAAATGGGTGGATAAAGGACAATACGAATTTTAATATAAGTAAAAAAAACAGGTTTTATGGTGAAAATACATTTCATTATTGGTTATGGAAAAATAATTTAAAAAAAATTTTTGATAAGAAGTGGGTTGGATTTTGTCATTATAGAAGGTTTTGGTTAAAAGATAAGAATAGTTTAAATTTTGGAAACTTGAAAGACTCTATTATTCAGGATGTCCCGAAGATATGGGATAACTATGAGGTAGTACTAGGAAATGAATTTTTTGTTAACAAAACAAAGCTAAGTAAAATTTTAAAACATGGCAAAATGCAATTAATTAAAAATCCGTTTGTTTTTTTCTCAGAAAAAAAAATGTCAATTAAAGTTCATTTTGATATGTATCATGGTTTTGGAAATCTTGATAAAGCTATAGATTTATTAGACAATGACAATAAGAATGATTTTAGGGAATTTGTAAATAAAAATGGATCTTTTAATCCATTCAATATGTTCATATGCAATTCTTATTCATTATTAAATGATTATTACAAATCTCTTTTCAATTGGTTAGAAAAGTGTGAGACTTTATTTGGATTTAATTTAAATTCACCTTACGGATTAATAAGAATATATGCCTTTTTAGCTGAGAGATATTTGAGCTATTGGTTTAAAAAAAACTCAAATTATATTTTATGGCCAATTAAACATTACGATATTTCTAACTATAAAGAAAATTTATAATTTTTTAATTTTTGCAAATTCATTAAAAATTTTAAATACATAATTAAGATCTCTTAATTTTAAACCTTGATGACAGCCTAAAAGTATACCATTTTTCATTACATCGTTGGCAACATTCTCTGAATTTTTTTGTTTTTTATAAAATTTATTTTTCATTACGGGTTGTTTTAAAATGTTACCTGTAAAAATTGTTCTAGTTTGAATATTTTTACTTTCCAAAAATATTTGTAATTGTTTTCTATCAAATTTTTTATTCTTTTTAATTACTAATGGAAAAGCCAACCAAGGTGTTGTTACAAAATCATATTTTTCTGGAAGTTTAAAATATTCAATGAAATTAAAAAAAAAATTTTTTAATGAATCAAAGTTTTTAGTTCTAATTATAATATTTTTTTTAAGTTTTTTTATTTGTTCTAACGCGAATGCTGCTGACATTTCTGAGGGTAGAAAATTATAACCGAATTCACTAAATATATATTTTTTATCGTAATTAATCCCAGATATTTTAATATCAAATCTTTTTTTAGCACTCTCAGATTCGTTAAAAGTTGCTGAAGACCTTCCCCATCCCCTTAATAATTTAGCGTGTTGATATTGATTATAATTATTAAAACAAACTATTCCACCGAAACCAGCTCCACAAATAATATGAGAAGCATAAAAACTATTTGTTACGATATCTGAAAATTTACCTGTATTTTTTTTTCTAATTTTGTAACCAATAGTGTCAGCAGAGTCCTCAATTAAATGTAAATTATTTTTTTTTGCTATTTTGCTTATCTCTATCCAATTGGGTATGTTTCCTAATAAATTTGGTATCATAATTGCAACTGTATTTTTATTAATTGCTTTTTTTATTTGTTCTGGGTCAACAACAAATTTATTATTTAGCACACCAACAAAATGAGGTACTAAACCCAATTGATATATTGGAGCAACAGTTGTTGAAAAAGTCAAAGTTGGAGTTATCACCTCACCACCTTTTTTTAATTTTAAAGAACTAAGTGCTAAAAGGTTGGCAGATGAACCTGAATTAACCATTAAGCCATATTTTTTCCCAAAAATTTTTGCTACAACTTTTTCTAATTTTTTTACATATTTTCCATCTATTAAAGTAAGACTTTCATTTTTAAGAACTTTTATTACAGCATTGATTTCTTTTTTGTTGTAAACAGCTCTTCCGTAATAGATTTTTTGCATTAAAAATTCTTATTTCAATTGCAAACTACAATCAACAACTAAAAGTTTATTAAATTGTCACTCTTGTTAAAATTTAATATGTTTATTCTTTAATAATGGAGAGATGGCCGAGTGGTTTAAGGCGCACGCTTGGAAAGCGTGTTAAGGGGCAACTCTTTCGTGGGTTCGAATCCCACTCTCTCCGCCATTTATTTTGAGGTTTTTTAAGTTTAAAATTACTATAAAATAAATTTTATCGGTGTAATGTTGATGACATATTATAAATAAATGAAATCTGATATAACTGCGATATTAACTCTTTATAAAACACCACTTGATAAATTAATTAACCTTAACCAATATAAAAATTTAAATCCAATATTTTTTGATCAAGCTCAATCTCAAAGTATTGAAAAATTATTAAAAACAAAACTTAGATTTAACTTTAGTTATTATTATTCGAAACAAAATATAGGATTAAGTAAATCATCAAATTTTTTGCTAAATAAAGTAAAAACAAAATATTGTTTATTTACACAACCTGATATTAGAATTAATTCAACATCTATAAATAAATTAAAAAAGGTTTTAAAAAATAATAACAATACTATATTTGTAGGTCCTTCTTATCGCAAATCAAAAGTGAAAAAAAAAAATCAGTTTGTAAAAAAATTAAACGCAGCTTGTATGTTATGCGATGTTAAAAAATTAAAAAAAATAGGTTTTTTTGACGAAGATTTTTTTCTTTACTGGGAGGATATTTTTTTAATGGATAAAGTTAACAAAAGTAAATATAAAATGATTTTAGTAAATAGTGCAAAAGCTGAACACTTTTCAAGTCAATCATCTGAAAAAAATATGAAAACAAAACTTATAAGAGAAATGAATTTTGTATATGGAGAATTAGTTTATGACTATAAATTAAAAAAAAACAGATCGATTAAAATTATAAGAAAATTGTTACAAAATATAACTATTTTTTGCTTTCATATTGTATTATTTAAATTAAAAGATGCTCTAGTAAATTTAGCTAAAATAATAGGAATTTTAAAATATATAAAATTTTTATTTTTTAAAATATTTAGTATTTTTAAGTTATGAAAAAATTTTTAGATTTAGGTCCTCAACCATTAGCAAATTCATATGTATTAAAAAAAAATCTAGGTCGTAAAGAGAAAAAATTTCATTTAATCGTAGGTTTTAATCCTAAAAATTATCTTGTTTCAATATTAAATACAGTAAGTAAAGAAAAAATGTTCAATAAAGACTATCCATATAAGTCCTCAGAGTCTAAAACAATGAGATATTCTTTTGCAAAGCTTGCTAGTAAGTTGATTAAAAAATTTGATCCTAATTTTGTAATTGAGATTGGTAGCAATGATGGTGCTTTTATTAAAAATTTTAATAAAAATAAAGTTGTTGGAGTAGAGCCTTGTAAAAATTTAGCTCAAATTACAAAAAAGAAAAAATATAAAACTTATCCTTATTTTTGGAACCTAGATTTAGCAAAAAAAATTACAAAAAAAAAGAAAGCAGATTTAATTTATTCAGCTAACACATTAAGTCATATAAAAAATTTTAATGAAATCTTTAAAGCAATAAGATTTTCGTTATCGCATAGAGGTGTTCTAGTTTTAGAAGATCCATCTTTATTAGAATGTATTAAAAAGGTAGCTTATGATCAATTTTATTGTGAACATTTGTATGTATTTTCGACTATTTCTTTACAAAAAATTTTAGATAAATTTAAATTAGAAATTTTTGATATAGAAAATATATCTACACATGGTGGTTCGAATCGATATTTTATAAAGAAAAAAGAAAATAATTTTTTTAGGATAAATAAAAAAGTAAAAAATGAAATTAATAAAGAACTTAGTTATGGTTTAAATAATTTTTCCACTTATAAGAAATTTGCAAAAAAAGTGATGACCTCAAAAATAAAGTTATTAAAAATATTTAAAAAAATAAAAGATAAAAGAAAGACAATAATTGGATACGGAGCAACCGCGAAATCTTGCACAGTTTTAAATTTTTGTGGAATTAAAAAAAATTTTATTGATTATTTTTATGATACAACTTCTTTCAAAATTAATAAATACCTTCCGGGAACTAAAATTCTCATAAAAAAATACAATAGGCTTAAAAAGAAAAATGTTGATTATGTGTTTTTAGGTGCTTGGAATTTTAAAGATGAAATATTAAAAAAAGAAAAGAATTTTATTAGACAAGGTGGAAAATTTATCACTCATGTGCCTTATCCAAAAGTATTCTAAAATTCGCTAAACTTAATACCCTCTTTATCTTTTTTTGACAATATTGGTTTTTTAATAGGCCACTTAATATTTATTTTTTTATCATTCCATTTGATGGTAACTTCACTATTTTTATCTCTATAATTTGAGCACTTGTAATAAACAGCACAATTTTTGGATAAACATAAAAAACCATGGGCAAAACCTTCTGGGATGTAAAGAGAGAAGTCTGAGTCCTGAGACATTTCAATAGCAAAATATTTTCCATATGATTTAGAATTTTTTCTAACATCGACTGCTATATCAAGAATTTTTCCTTGTACCACGGTAATTATTTTAGCCTGTTGATTTTTAGTTTGTAGATGAAGTCCTCTCAGAGTATTTTTTTTGGAGAAGGACAGACAATCAAAAATAAATTTTTTATTTAAAATTTTTTTTTTCTCCACTTCTTTAAAAAAACCACGGTTATCTCGATATAGTTTAGTTTTAAGAATTAATAAATCCTTTATTTTTGTTTTAATAATTTTCATTTATAAAACTCGTATTGAATTTTTTTTTCAATGTTAGAGGATGGCTTCCAATAGGGCAAAATTTTAAGTTTATTTTCTTTAATTTTAGAGACATTTTTGTTGAGATATTTTATTTTAATTTTTCTTTTGAGTTTTTTGTTTGTATCATTAATGAGTTTATTTACTTTTGTATTATTTTTTTGTTTTATACAATAAGATCCTGATTGGATATTTTTTTTCATTATAAGTATAATTGCCCGAATAATATCATCTATATGAATAATATTTAGTTTTAACTTTTTTGAGAGTATTTTAGTGATCTTATTTTTTTTATAATTTTTTATTAATGTTGGAATTAGTTTATTTCTATTATCATTGACTCCAAAGCTTTCATAAAGTTTTAAATTATAAATTTTTGTATTATTTTTTTTTGATAGGTAGTAATCAGATATAACTTCAAATGCACTTTTAGTTGCAGCATAAAGATTTTGTGACTCAAATTTTATACTATTATTATGTTGCATCATAGTCCCAAAATTTATAATTTTTTTTGATTTCAAATATATCAAGTCATAAACTATTGTTGGAAAAAGTATATTCGAATTAATTAAATTATTTATATTATTAAATTTGTGCTCATTAATATATAAAGTCGCGAAATTGATAAAATAATCAACTTTAATTTTTTTAAGCTTTTCTTTTAGGTTATTATATCTTGAAAAATATATACTTTTGTAATTTTTTTTATATTTTTTTTTTAATAATTTAAGTTTTTTGTTTTTCTTATTTTTAATTCTTAAAATATCTGTAACATTATATTCCTGATTTAAAGCAAACTTTAAAAATTCATAGCCAATAAAGCCTGATGTTCCTGTTATAATTATATGTTTTTTTTTCAAATTATAATTTTTTTAAATAATTACTATAATCACAATTTCCATAAAATTTTATGTTCTTAAGAATTGTTTTTTTGTGTATCCAACCCTTAAGTAATGATATCTCCTCAAGACAAGCGATCTTTACATCTTGTACTTTTTCAACCGACTCTACATAGGTTGAGACATTAGTAAGATCATCTATTTTACCTGCATCTGACCAAATTGCACCTCTTCCAATAAGTTCATAAGAAAGACTACTTTTCTTATGATAAATTTTAAGTAAATCTGTTATTTCTAATTCACCCCTTTTAGAAGGTTTTAATTTTTTTGATAATTGACAAACTTTATTATCAAAAAAGTATAAACCTGTAATAGCATATTTTGAGATAAACTTTTTTGGTTTTTCTGAAATATTTAATATTTTATTTTTCGTAATTTTCGCAACGCCATAATTTTCTGGTTTATTTACCTCCTTCAAAAATATTTTTGCTCCAAAATCATGATTTAAAGATTTTTTAAGTTTTTCTGTCAAACTTTGTCCATAAAAAAAATTATCACCTAAGATCAACGCGACATTATCTTTTCCAATAAACTTTTTTCCAAGAACGAAAGCATCGGGTAAGCCTTTTGGTTTTTTTTGAATTTGATACTGAATTTTAATACCAAATCTTGAGCCATTTCCTAAGAGATTTTTAAAATTTTGAATTTGCCCAGGGTTTACAATCAATAAAATATTTTTGATATTTGCTAACATCATGATTGAAAGTGGATAAAAAATCATAGGTTTATCATTTATGGGAAGAAGCTGCTTATTTACAGCTTTCGTAAGGGGGCTCAATCTTGTGCCTGATCCACCTGCTAATATTATACCTTTTTTAATCATTAAGATTTAAAATTTTACTTTAATGAAACATATATTTAAAACATATATATTTAAATAACTTAAATTATGATATGATAAATTTCTTCAAAAAATGAAAAAAAATACTTATCAAGCTAATTCTATCAAAGTTTTAAAAGGTTTAGAAGCTGTCAGAAAAAGACCTGGAATGTACATAGGTGATACAGATGATGGTACTGGACTACATCATATGGTTTATGAAGTTGTGGATAACTCTATCGATGAGGCTTTAGCTGGTTTTTGTAAAAATATTTTTGTTTCTATAAATAATGATGGAACTGTTACAGTAAAAGATGATGGTAGAGGAGTGCCAGTTGATATTCATAAAGGTGAAAGAAAATCTGCAGCAGAAGTTATTATGACACAGTTACATGCTGGAGGTAAATTTGATCATGACTCATATAAGGTCTCAGGAGGTTTGCACGGTGTTGGCGTTTCTGTAGTCAATGCTTTGT
>MDSW01184598.1_pt1 | contig 11051 bp, 9 predicted proteins | sample 811171 | NCBI WGS metagenome assembly MDSW01 (sample SAMN05326641, study PRJNA326480) | marine metagenome | isolation source: seawater | place: Atlantic Ocean: North West | collected 2012 | reverse complement strand
GGCCTATTCTAGTGATTTCGCTCACAGTTTTCACACCCTCGCCGGGAATAGAATTTACTCGAAAAACTATGTGGATATAGTTATTGCCAGCGATGTTCCGGGCGGTTGAGAATCTCGCTGGCAATCATCGCTTCTCGGACGCCACCGGGAGATTGGAGCAGGTCTCGAGCGGTCATAGCTGGAGCACGAGCATTTTTCGCGACTCCAACTTGGGACTTAGCCAGAGGTTTGCCCGACTGCTTGCCGGACTCTGGCGTAAACTGCTTGAGATCGATTGGAGCCTCTTTCATTCTTTTCGTTTGCGTTTGCTGCACATCTTCTGCACGCTCTCTCGGACCGGGGAATGGCGATAAAGGTCCTGTTTGTCCTTGTGGTTGCCCCACGGGAGCCCGCTTATTAGGAGTCCGCTGTGGAACACGTCGTCGTTGCGGAGGTCCATTCGGATCCTGAGCCATCTGGTCCAGTCCCTCAAGAATTCCCTCGATGATTGTTTTGATAAAACCAGCCATTACGAATTTCTATTCCACCGTTGACTCTTCCTGCTCAGGCCCTTTAGCAAATGAAGTCCGCATTTCCGTATCGGCCTGAATATTTGTGATACGGTAGTAATCCATGACACCTAACTTACCCGAGTTAAAGGCATCGGAAATCGCCATGGGTACTTCTGCTTTTGCTGAAATTAACTGCGCTTTGCTTTCCTGAATGGAAGCTTCTTTCTCCTGTTCCGCGGCCACAGCCATGGCTCGGCGCCCTTCAGCTTTAGCTCTGGCAACCTTGGTATCAGCTTCGGCCTGGTCAGCCTGAAGTTTCGCACCAATATTACCACCCACATCAATATCTGCAATATCGATCGAGACGATCTCAAAGGCCGTTTGCGAGTCCAGGCGATCAGACAGTACCTTTTTAGATATCACATCCGGGTTTTCCAGCACTTCTTTGTGAGAGGAGGCTGAACCAATAGCACTAATGATACCCTCTCCAACACGAGCGGTAATTGTTTCCTCCGTGGCACCACCGACTAACTGTTGGAGATTGGCTCGAACAGTCACGCGGGCTCGTACATATAGCTCGATTCCGTCCTTTGCCACAGCGTCTAATTTTGCTTTGCCTGAATCGAGTGAAGGACAATCGATTACTTTTGGATATACACTGGTTTGAACCGCTTCAAGTACATTTCGACCTGCCCGGTCAATCGCCATTGCCTCCTGGAAGGCGAGACTAACGATTTTTGCTTTACGAGCTGCAATCAATGCTCGAATAACCAGTGGTACATTCCCTCCGGCTAAGTGATGAGAATTTAATGCTGACAGCGTTACACCTTCGTCTTCCGTCAGGTCTGCCTTGACAGCCATGATCTTACTTTGAACGATCATCGAAACCGGAATCTTTTTAAAGGTCATACTGATCAGGTCAACAAATCCAATTCCAGCACGAGTCAATTTGCATTGAATATAGAGCTTGAAATAGGACAGGAAAATGTAGAGAACCACCAGTAGGAAGACTGCGGCAACAATGAGAGCTATCTGCGGTACTCCCAATTCACTTTCCTGAGCTAGCAAATAGTAATTCATTAGAAGTTCTAACCTCGAAGAGTTTAATAAACGCCCTCACTTTGTAGTGAGGAAACCTCGTTCCAAACATGGTTTTACCAAAATTCTTCTTTGGTTTCATCCAATCTTACTAAATTCAAATTTGGTTACTCTCCTAATGATTGCTCCAGATCATCTTCAAAAGTGGAATTTTTAATCGCTGCTTCATTTGTTTTTGCGGTAGTTTCTTTTCCCGGTACTATGTCATCAACTTGAGTGACCAGAATCCGATTGCTCTCAATACTGAGGACTTCAATAGAAGAGCCTTCCTCAATAATGGTTCCTGGACTCACCGCATCGTAAGCTTTGCCATCAATTTCGATTCGTCCGTTTGGCATCAAGGAGGACGTGCTGACACCTCGTAAGCCGACGAGGTGTTCCAGCGGCTTTGTGATTGCGCCGGCAGGATCCTCGTCCGTCGGGATAGCATTTCTGCCCATCGGTGTGTGTGGCCAAACCTTGAGCGCCAGATATATCATGACTCCTATGACCACAACCGAGCAACAGAGCGTGGCCATACCGGCTGTGTCCCCCGCCTGGTAGCCAAGGTAAGTTGCCACAATAAAACACCCGACAGATGCGATGCCTATCAGTCCACCAGACGGTATGAACAGCTCGAGGAAAATGAGAGCCGCACCGATTGTTATGAGAGTGATTGCCCAGATTATGTTTGGATCCATACCAGTAAGCTTAACCTTTAGGATGACTTCGAAACAACGATGCGATTACCGATTACTTCAATGACTTTGATCATGGAGTTTGCACTGACCATTTCACCATCACTTACGACATCATATACTTTGGATCCTAGCCGGGCTTTACCAGCAGGGGAAAGTCGCGAGGTCGTCTGCCCGGTTTGCCCAACCAAATGTTCCCAATGAACCATTGCTTCGTTCCAATTGTTGCGCTGGGCTGTTGCCAAATCGTTGTTTTTCGGAGCGATTATGCGGCCGATCCATGAGTCCCCGAATAGCCGAATCGATATTTGATAAAGGAGGACCGTGCCGACGATGGTTCCGATAATACCCAGGAATGAATTAGCAATCTGCTGACGTTGGAAAGGATTGGTTGGCAGTGAGAACGACTGAGCGGAAAGAATCAGTCCGAACAATAGTGAACAGATACCGCCAATCCCAAAGAGTCCAAATCCGGGGGTTACAAATAATTCGACACCGATGCAAATCACGCCAATAAGGATGAGTATGATTTCCAAAGCATCAACGGTGCCATTTAAATGACGTGCCCAAATGTGAAGTCCAAAACCGAGTAACGAAATCAAACCCGGGACCCCCAATCCCGGCGCCGCTAATTCAGCGATCAGGCCGTAAATCGCCATGGTTAATGTTGCCCATAGAAACCAGTCGCTATGAGCAACTTCGTTGAGGAACCCACTTAAGCCCGTTGTGGTTTTGATTTCCACGTCAGAAAGTTTGAGGTCGTAGTTTCCCAGTACCGCAGACAGATCACTGGCAACACCCTGTAAATGGCCAAGTGTTTGCAGATCTTCCGCGTTAAAGTGTCTGCGGTCGTTTAGGGGAGTTCCACGGGTCCACTGGTCTTTATCATCAAGACTCATGATCTGTTGAGGGCAAAATCCTCGTGTTTCGCCAGTTTGGGCTCGGGTGAAGATGTGTAATTCAATGGTTGGTTGCAGGCAGCGGTAGAAGAGGGACCATTCACGTGTGGTAGTTTTTTCGAGTGCTAGTAGCGTTTCCTGAATTTCGAACGTCAGTTCGCCGAGTTTCGTACTATTTCCAAAGCCGCCGAGAGAGCCCTCAGGCCCTAAATAGATTTCGTCGCATGCTAGAGCCAGAATGCCAGCCGCTCCGCGTGCATGATCCTTGATATATGCAACCGTTTTTACCTCTTCATAACGCAGGTCTGCTATCGTATTTGCAAGATTGATTAATTCGTCGGTGTGAGCCCCATCGCTCTCGAATTGGAAAATAATTAGGTTGTGCTGATCCGCAAGATTATTGATCAGGATTTGTTTATCCCGAATACGTGACGGGCTTTGAAGTTGGGCCATGTCGACCACGACAGCATGAATCTCACCAATGGGACCCGATGATTTGAGGAAGCGGGTAGGAGCAATATTTAACTCGGTTGCTAATGTTGTATCATTGGTCGGCATGACCGTAATCGCGCTTTGCTGATTAAAAATTAGTTTGTCCAGTGTCAGTATGTCGCCGGAGACAGAGATCGCTGTCGAGGAATTTAGTTTTCCTTTATCGAATAGTTCTTGGCGTTCTACGCCCGTAGCAAAAAATGTACTCTCATCGGTCGTGACTTCATGCAGAGCGACAGTTGGATCCAGAACGGCTTCGATAACAGAAGCTGGGAAATGCTTGTGAGCTTCTGCTACCCGTCGGTAGTCGTCTTTCACCTCCGAGGTTAGAAGTGATGTATCCGCTTCGGGCCCATGGATGTTTGTTTCCGGACTGACGATCAACTTGGAACAAGACAAGACCGGGAGAAAGGCATGGTCTGCATACTTTCCATTGAGAATCGCAACAGTACGACATCTTCGTGTAAGCGATGGTGAGGACAGATAGCTTTCCAGTGTATTACAGGCACCAAAATCGCTGCGTATTTGGTTGTTTTCTGAGAGTGGAAGAAATCGTATGAGCAGCCAGGGCCGCTGGTTTTTAACCTTCGCTTTGCCGGCATTTTCGATTGCCGAATCGAGTGCTCGTGTAATCCCACCGATGTTAGTGTTTTGAATTGGTAACTGAACTTCAATTAACACGGCGGTTTGTTGTTGATCCTGCCCCTGAGCGAGCAGCAGATTGTATTCAACCAGCAAAAGAACACTCAGAATGATGAATATCGCTCTGAGGGAAATAGGGAGCCGTGGAATACCTTGAAGGTTTAACACTTTACTGAATCTATGCTCGAGAAATGAATGTAATACCCGAATAGGAGATGTAAACCCTACGCTAGTACCATTATATCAACAGTTAATCTTTCCGTACCACCAAATTGCCTGACCAAAGATTTAGCGGGGTTGCTGTGATGGATTGTTAGCCTGTCGGGTTGCCTGAGAGCTAGGAGCCGCATTCACCACTTTTTTCCAACCGGATGGCAATTCAGGCTCGTAGAAGTTTCGGTAAAAAGGATTTAGCTTTTCCAGCGTGGAGGCGAAGTTGATTTCGCGCTGTTTGAAGTTAAATACCGTTCGTGAGTGATTCTTACCCTTTTCATAGCTCCGATCAAAAATCACCATTCCTTTGGGCAGGAAATCTTTGTTATCGATGATGATGTGAACTTTCTGATAATTGCTGGCATCGTGAATGGTCTTAGGATAGGCCTCGAGCCAAATCTCATCTTTCATATTCTGAGGAGTGATTGCTCGGACCCAAAATCGATTTGTAATGTCCTGAGCATTGCAACCGAACAGGAATGGCAACGGACCATTGATGATATTCCTACCCTGCAGCTCTTTAGGTAATACTTGTTGGATAAGTCGCTCGTTGAGATAGTCATACTCAAAAATGCTCTTCCCATCACAGACCCAATATTCACCATGTGTACCGGGGATTTCTTTGTAAGTCGCTTTGGTTTGCGCGGTCGCTGGCTGGTAAGTGAGCACTTTTTCAACCTTGAATAGCCCCTTGTCCGGATCAGCAAATCGTACTTTCCCAGTGCTGAAGGTCTTGAAGGTGTTTCGCGGTCCATACACGGTGTCGAATTGCCATCGTTCGAAGTCACTCCGATAGTGGTCGACTTTTTCCGTATGATTTTGCCAGTAAAGGAGAACACGTTGGATGTATTCCTGATGCTTTTCTGAGAGCGGCAGGAAGGAAGGTGGTTGGACTCCCTGAGGCACTTGCGGGCGAACATCTTGAGGAGAGTTTGTTCGGGGTTGATTAGCTGTTGGTGTCGTCGTGGGTTGCTGCTGAGCAAAAACACCTTGCACAAGTGCAAGGAAGACAATGATTGCTTGAGAAAATTTCATTATCCTGGAATCCATTCCCGGGCATGTTGACTTAAGTGACTTGTGCTGGATTCTAGCAGGAATGGTGATTTTAGGGCTATATGGATCCCAATTTTGCCCTCGCACCGGCCAACTCAGTCTGGATCGATTCGACTTTAGGCAAAGTCAGAATGGTCCTCAAGGATCTTATCGAGCAATCGTTTACCCTGAAAGTTGTCTTTGAGCGTGTAGTCGGCGAGTTGGTGCCAATCGGAATCCCCAACGACCCGCTTTTGACGGAACCACAGAGTTGGGCATCCCGCATTTTTGCCGGCCTCCAGATCAAAACGGTAGTCGCCGGCCATTACCGCTTCGTGTGGTTGAATTCCCCAGATTCTACAGATTTGGTGCAAAGCCCAAGGGTCAGGTTTGATGGGTCCTTCTTCTCGTCCTATTACGGGTGAGAATGTTACGGGTAGCAACTTCAGCATCTCCACAGCAAACTCGTGTAGATTCCGTGTAACAATCGCCAATTTTAAGCCTAGCGAGTCGGCATATTCGACGAACTCAGGAATGCCTGGAAATACAGTCGCGTTGTCCACGCCGTTTTGTTCGTGACGGCGCAGCACCCGGTTACACTGCTGACGGCGGGTTCCTGTATAAGATTCAATGGTTTCAAGAATCGGAGCGTTTTCGGGTAAGTTCATATCAAGCCGCATCTGATCGAAATCCAGTTGAGAGTCGATCAGCGTGCCATCCATGTCAAAGATGATTCCTTTGATTGTCATTCAGAATGCCTACGTAACCCCTTCGGAATTCTTAGGAACCGTCAGCCCCATGTCTTTCATTAGGAATTGTATGTCGTCCCAGACATCACGTTTACGACGAGGATCACGGAGGAGATAGGCTGGATGGAAGGTGCAGAGTACTTTGATGCCATTTTTGTCAAAGAACTGTCCCCGCATTTTTCCGATGGGAGTCTTACATTCGAGGAACGAGTGGCTGGCGATAGCTCCCAGACAAACGATGTATTCTGGCTGAATGATCTCCAGTTGTCGTTTAAGAAAGTCAGCACAATTCTGTTGTTCATCCGGTGTTGGATTTCGGTTCCCCGGTGGACGACATTTAATGGTGTTGAGGATGTATATCTCATCACGTGTGAGGCCCATCGCCTCGATGATTTTATTAAGTAGCTTTCCAGCTCGTCCCACAAACGGTTCACCCTGTTTGTCTTCTTCCGCTCCGGGGGCTTCACCGTAGAAGACTAGACGGGCGTTGGGATTACCGACACCAAAGACGGTATGGGCACGAGTGCTCGCTAGTTCAGTACAGGCAGTACAATTCGCTACCTCCTGACAAACAATGTCTAACTCACTTTGTTTCTTGGACGGCATGACGGCTGTTTCCCGGGAGATGTTTAAGGTGAGGCTCGGCGTTGGTACCGAAGCAGGTGGTATTTGCTTGGGCGCGACTTCCCCAACATGGTCTTCCGCCTTCACTCTTTCGTCTTCGCAAAGCACCTCGTTCTTTGACCGGGATGCCGTCGGCAAACGATTTTGTTCCATGTTGGCGAGTTGATTTTGGAGGGAGCTTAGATCCGTTTGAGATGCATTGGGAGAACGTATAGAGGTAATTCCCGACCGTTGTAAACTCTGCAATCGCTGACGTACAGCCTTCGCAATGCGTGCGGCGTCAAAGGGTAGGCTTGTTGGCGATTGCTCGGCAGACATAAGACAGGTGGGAAATCTATTGGAAAGCAGCTAAAGGAATGTTGAATTATAACGATTTCACTGAAAATACCACCCGTTTCAAGCTTCGCGGGCTTAATTCTAGTTCAATGAAAATGGAGATTATCGACGGTTTGTAAACCTGTAGATATCATTATAACACTATGGCTTTACCTCAAGTTGTTATCATCGGTCGCCCTAACGTGGGCAAATCAAGCATCTTCAATTGGCTCGCCGGTCGGCGTTTAGCCATCGTGGACGATGTTGCGGGAGTTACACGTGACCGGATGACCCAACTTTTGCGACATAACGAGCGTTTTTTCGAGTTAGTCGATACAGGCGGAATTGGGATTAACGACGTTGATGATCTGAGTGAAGAGATTGAAGAGCAGATTCGATTGGCGATGGATTCTGCTGATGTTATTCTTTTTGTCGTGGATACTCGAGACGGCTTGCTGCCTCTCGATCAGGAGGTTGCTCAGCGTCTTCGATATATTGACAAACCAATCATTTGTGTTGCCAATAAGGCAGATGAATCTGAAATGGATGCCGATGCCGATGAATTCTATCGTCTTGGTCGAGGTAAGTTAATTCGCGTAAGTGCGATGCAAAATCGCAATAAGGAATTATTGCTTGACATGATTTCTGAACGCGTACCACATCTCAGTGATGAAGACTTGATGAATGAAGATATCGAGCCAGGTGAAATGAAAATCGCATTGGTTGGTCGTCGTAATGTTGGTAAGAGCACATTTATTAACAGCCTGACCGAAGCCGAACGTATGATCGTCAGTGAAGTTGCTGGTACCACTCGAGATAGTGTTGACGTACGCTTCGAATTGGATGGTAAGTCATTCGTAGCGATTGATACACCTGGTTTACGTAAGCGAAAGAGTGTCCGGACCGACGTGGAGTTTTATAGTACCCATCGTGCTCAAAGGAGCATTCGTCGAGCGGACATTGTGCTGATGTTCTTTGATGCAGCACAACGTGTAAGTCAGGTCGACAAACAACTGGTGAAATACATCGAAGATAACTACAAGCCTAGTATCTTCGTCGTGAACAAATGGGATCTCATGGTTGAGCATATGCCGACCGAGCGTTGGGCGAACTACCTGCGCGATACATTTCAAACCATGTGGCATGTTCCCATAGCTTTCATTACCGGACAGACCGGAAAAAACATGAAGGCATTATTAAATCACGCTCAGATGCTTTATAAGCAAACTCAAATGCGAGTTGGAACGGGCGAATTGAACCGATTAGTTCGTGATGCGATGCGACGTCACGCTCCACCCGTTTTCAAAAATCGACGTCCTAAGGTTTATTACTGCAGCCAGGTCGGTACTCAGCCTCCGACAATTGTCATGAAAGTCAACAATCCAAAAGCATTCGCACCCGACTATCGCAGGTATCTTTTGGGAGTTTTTCGAGATCAGTTGGATTTTGGTGAAGTGCCGATCAAACTTTATCTTCAGAAGCGTGAAAGTATGGACGAGCGTAATGAGATAGGAGTCATCGGTTAGTCGATACCAGACGGCCGAGGTGGTTCGTCGATTCTTAGGGGTGTAACCCATGAATAGTGATCATACTGAATCAGACTTAATGGCTGACCGAAATTCTTTGGCGGTCGTGGTCAAATTGTTACGTCCCCATCAATGGGTGAAAAATTTACTCGTCTTTCTGGCTCCAATTCTGGGGCAAAAGATAGGTGATAGTGAGATTGCCTTAACCGGTGTGTGGGCATTTTTTAGTCTCAGCTTTGTTGCCTCGGCGGTTTACGTGCTCAATGACCGTATGGACTTACAGTCAGATCGGCTGCATCCAACCAAGTGCCGTCGGCCATTTGCCAGCGGGGCAGTGTCGCCTAGGTTGGCCCCCTTCATCATTATTGGGATGCTGGCCGCCGGATTCGGGATGGCTTATTTTTTGGTAGGTGACTTGTCGTATTGTTATGCGTTGGCAAGTTACTTTGCTGTCACAACACTTTACACATTTTGGCTCAAGCGGATCGTTATGGTCGATGCACTCGTTCTTGGCGGGCTTTTCACTTTGAGAATTGTGATGGGATCGGTGGCGACAGGAGTCGTCTCCAGTGTTTGGCTGCTGGCATTCTCCATGTTTGTTTTTACAAGTATTGCATTTGGTAAGCGATTCAGCGAATTGTTTAAGTATCAGGATGTTCCAGCGGATGATAAACGCCTTGCTAGCCTTCGTCGTCGAGGTTATCGGCCCAGTGACATCCTCTTAGTGGAAATGTTTGGAATTTGTACCGGCGTGATGGCTGTAATGGTGATGGCGTTGTACATGAATGACGAAGCCGCTGCTCAGCTATATGTTTATCCTCAGGCTTTGTGGGGTGTTGTTCTTGCCGTGTTTTACTGGGTCTGCAACTTCTGGATGATGGCACATCGAGGTAAGGTGGCGGAAGACGCTGTGAAGTATATTGTTTTAGATCGTTCCAGTTGGATTAGCGCCACAATAGTGGTGGTATGCATGTTAATCGCAATTTGGCCATTCTCCGGATAAAGGTCAGGTCTTGTGAACGAATTGTCTGTAACTAGCGCCGCTCAGAATTCGCTAAATTCGGCTCGGCTTTCAGGATGGGGTAATTACCCTAAGCTCGACTGTCGTGTTTACTTCCAACGACGCATCGAAGATCTGCAGGAACTATTGGGTTCGGGTTCTTCGAGTCTGATTGCACGTGGACTTGGTCGCAGCTATGGAGATTCGGCTGTTAACAGTGACGGAGTGCTTATGCAGACAACTCGTGACCGATTCCTGTCGTTTGATGTGCACTCAGGTTGTGTCACTTGTGAGGCGGGAGTTTCACTTCAAGAAATTATTCAAGTTGCTTTACCGCAAGGTTGGTTTTTACCGACGACTCCAGGGACTAAATTTGTAACCGTGGGTGGTGCAATTGCGGCGGATGTCCATGGAAAGAATCATCATCGTGATGGAACATGGGGGCAATACGTACTTCGCTTCAGTTTGATGATAGCTAAAGGTGCTGTTTTAGAATGTTCACCACAAGAAAATGCTGAGGTGTTTTGGGCGACTGTAGGGGGGATGGGCCTTACTGGAATTATTCTTGAGGCAACGATCCAGTTGATGCGAGTTCCTTCAGCCTATGTCGACGTGCACCAGCGACGCGCCGGAAATCTAGGTGAAGTCTTTGATCTGTTTTTGGAAACCGACGACCAATACAAATATAGTGTGGCCTGGATCGATTGCCTTAGTCAGGGAAGTAAATTAGGTAGATCGGTGTTGCTGTTAGGCAATGATGCGTCAACAGAATTGGTGCAGGCTTCAGCAATACGGCAGCCGTTTACCCTTCCCAAGAAGCGAAGTAAGTCGATTCCTATCCAACTGCCAGGTTTGGCAATGAATAAACTTGCGGTCAAAGCTTTTAATAGCTTGTATTATCGGCGACACGGTAACAGGCATATGTTGGTTGATTTCGATTCGTATTTTTATCCACTTGATTCGGTACACCACTGGAATCGAATCTATGGTAAACGTGGATTTGTTCAGTACCAGGCGCTGTTTCCAAAAAAATCCTCCCGAGAAGCTATGACCTGTTTGCTGGAGATCATCTCTAAATCTGGGCAGGCATCCTTTCTGGCTGTTTTGAAAAGTAGCGGAGCGGCTAATCAGGGGCTATTGTCCTACTTGTTTGACGGCCACACGCTGGCATTGGACTTTCCTTATCGTGGTGAAAAGACGGATCGGCTATGTCGTCAACTGGATGAGGTGATGTTGGAATTTGATGGCAGAGTTTATCTGGCCAAAGACGCCTTGGTTTCTGCAGAAACGTTT
>MDSW01078079.1_pt1 | contig 11051 bp, 10 predicted proteins | sample 811171 | NCBI WGS metagenome assembly MDSW01 (sample SAMN05326641, study PRJNA326480) | marine metagenome | isolation source: seawater | place: Atlantic Ocean: North West | collected 2012 | reverse complement strand
CTTCTGATCCGAAGTCAGACGCTCTATCCAGTTGAGCTACGAGCGCATATAATATGTTTTAAACTGTAAAATGAATAAAACAACAACATTTTTTGTAGATCAGACCAGCAATAATTTAAGGTTAGACAAATATTTAGCTTCTAAATTAAAAATACTTACAAGATCTCAAATCAAAAAAATAATAATTTCAAAAAGTGTCAAATTAGATAAAAAAGTGGTTTCATCACCGTCTCAAAAAATTAAATCTGGTAACCTAATTGAAATTTTAATCAAAAAGAAAACAAGCCAAAACATCAAGGCTCAAAAAATAAATTTAGATATTGTATACCAAGATGAAGAAATAGTTGTTGTTGATAAACCAAGTGGTATGGTTGTTCATCCCGGTGCTGGAAATAAAGATAAAACATTGGTAAACGGCCTTTTGTATTTATATAAAAAAAATTTATCTACTTTAAATGGCTTATCACGTCCAGGTATAGTTCACAGAATAGATAAGGAAACAAGTGGGCTTCTAGTGGTTGCAAAAACAAATTTTTCACATGCAAATTTAGCTAAACAGTTCAGTGAGCACACGATTAAAAGAAAGTATTTAGCATTAATTTGGGGTGTTATAAGACCGCTCAACGGAAAAATTACTACTCTTATTTCAAGAAGTAAAAAAAATAGGCAACTTATGTCTGTAAGTGAAATATCTGGTAAAAAAGCGATAACAAATTATAAAACATTAAAAGTTTTCAGTGGTAAAGAAATACCGAAAATAAGTTTGCTAGAATGTATTTTAGAAACTGGCAGGACTCATCAAATAAGAGTCCATCTTTCTCATATGGGAAATGGATTAGTTGGTGATAAAAAATACGGAAAAAAAATACGTGGATTTAGAAAAATAAATAAAAATTTTGAAAAAATATTATCACGTTTTGAGAGGCAAGCCTTGCATGCTAAAAGCTTAGGCTTTATTCATCCCACAAAATATAATGAGTTGAGTTTTGAGTCAAATTTGCCGCAGGATTTTAAAAAAATCCTAGATTTTCTTGAAAAATTTGCTAATTGAAAAATTTTAAAATAGAAATATATATATCATCGAATGAATACAAAATCTGAAATATCAAATTTACCAGTTCTTACAGGTGAAGGAGGACTGTCCATTTATCTTGCTCAAATAAAAAAATTTCCTATGTTAGATGCTGAGGAGGAATATATGTTGGCCAAAAATTGGAGAGATAGTGGAAATTTAAAATCTGCGCACAAACTTGTAACAAGTCACTTGAGGCTAGTAGCAAAAATAGCAATGGGTTATAGGGGCTATGGATTACCAGTTAATGAACTTATTTCAGAGGGAAATATCGGATTAATGCAAGCTGTTAAGAAATTTAATCCTGACAAAGGTTTTAGATTAGCTACCTATGCAATGTGGTGGATTAAGGCTGCAATACAAGAATATGTTTTGAGATCGTGGAGTCTTGTAAAAATGGGTACCACTGCAGCACAAAAAAAATTATTCTTTAATTTAAAAAAGATAAAGAAACAGATTGCACCATCTCAGGAAGGAGATTTAAGAGATGATCAGGTAAGTGAAATATCAAAAAAACTTGGTGTAAAACCAGAAGAAGTTATATCTATGAACCGTAGGATGATGGGTCAAGAAAAATCTCTTAATGAAAAAGTAAGTCCTGATAACAAAGATGAATGGCAAGACTGGGTAGTTGATGAAGGTATGGATCAAGAGCTTTATATTTCACAAAAACAAGAATTAGATGAAAAAAAATCGCTTTTAAAAGATGCAATTAAAATTTTGAATGAGAGAGAAAGAAGTATAATCGAGGCAAGAAAATTATCTAACAATCCGAAAACTTTAGATGAACTTAGTAAAAAATACAAAATTAGTAGAGAAAGAATTAGGCAAATAGAAAATAAAGCTTTTGAAAAATTGCAAAAATCTATGCTTAATTCGGATAAGTCAAAAAACCTTCTGCCAAAAAATTAAATTTCAAAAGGATTTTCTAATAGAATAGTGTCTTCTCTTTCTGGACTCGTAGATATTGTTGAAATTTTTGCTCCAATAAAATCTTGAATAGCGTTAATGTATAGCTTTGCTTTTTCCGGTAGTTCCTCAAAATTTCTTATTCCTTTAGTTGATTTTTTCCATCCGGAGAAAGTTTTATAAATAGGTTTTACATTTACTTGTTCTTCTAATGAAGCAGGTAAATATTCTATTTTTTTTCCTTTTATTTCGTAATTAACACACATTTTAATTTCTTCTAATTCATCCAGTACGTCCAATTTTGTGAGTGCTATTCCATTGATACCTGAAATTTTTATTGACTGTCTTACAAGCACTCCATCAAACCATCCGCATCTTCTTTTTCTACTTGTAACTGTCCCAAACTCTTTGCCTCTGTTACCCAAAAGTTCGCCCGTATTATCTTTAAGTTCTGTTGGAAATGGTCCTTCACCAACTCTTGTAGTATATGCTTTGGTAATACCCAGTACGTAATTGATGGTATTTAATCCACATCCTGTACCTGTTGCTGCCGACGATGCTACTGTATTTGAAGAGGTTACAAATGGGTATGTTCCGTGGTCAACATCTAAAAGAATACCCTGTGCTCCCTCAAACAATATTTTTTTATTTTTTAATTTATACTCATCTATTTTTTTCCAGACAGGTTGAGAAAATTTTAATATTTCTGGAGCTATCTTTAATAAGTCTTTTTTGAGCTGATTTTTTTCGAAAATTTTCTTACCTAAGCCTTTCCTAATTGCATTATGGTGTGCCAAAACTGTTTCCAATCTGTGATCCAGATTTTTTTCAGATAGTAAATCCATCACCCTAATCGACCTTCTCCCAACTTTATCTTCATAGGCAGGCCCAATTCCTCTTCTTGTGGTACCTATTTTAGCTTTACCAGCTGCGTCTTCTCTTATCTCATCCATCTCTTTATGGAAAGGAAGAATAAGATTTGCTGACTCTGATAGAATTAAATTGCTTTCATTTACAATTACACCCTTTGATTTAATCTCTTTTATCTCATCTATTAGTGCCCAAGGATCCACGACTACACCATTCCCAATTATGGAAACTTTGTTTTTTCTTACTATCCCTGATGGCAACAATCTAAGTTTATAAGTAATACCGTCTATCACTAAAGTGTGGCCAGCATTGTGACCTCCTTGAAAACGAACAACTACATCTGCTTCACTTGAAAGCCAGTCTACAATTTTTCCTTTTCCTTCATCTCCCCATTGTGATCCCACAACTACTACATTTTTCATTATTTAAATTTCCTATCCATTTTAATTGAGCTTAAATGATTAATTGGTCCGTAGCCTTTTCCATAATTAAGATTAGATCTAATTGACTGATTAACATATTTAATTCCAAGCTCACAGGATTTATTTAAAGTTTTTCCACACGCATAAAAGGTTGCTATTGCGCTTGATAAAGTACAACCAGTTCCGTGGGTATTTTTAGTTTTAATTTTTTTATTACTAAAAATTTTCAATTCTTTTTTATTGAGAAATACATCAATCATATTTTTTGTGTTTCTATGACCACCTTTTATCAAAACGTTCTTAACACCCATTTTGAGTAAAAAATTTGCGGCATAAATCATATCGTCTAGACTTTTAATTCTTGTTTTTGTCAGTACCTCAGCTTCTGGAATATTAGGTGTAATAAGAGAAGATTTTATAATTAACTTTTCTCTTAAAGTTTTTATTGCTTTGTCGTTTATTAATCTAAATCCACCTTTAGCTACCATAACTGGATCTAATATAATTTTTTTAGTTTTAATTTTTTTTAAAGATTTAATTACTGAAAAAATAACTTCTGATGAATGAAGCATACCAATTTTTATCACATCGGGTTTTATATCTTTTGATGTGAATACTATTTGCTTTTCTATTTCTTTTGGAGATACAGGAACAACAGATCTCACGCCCGTTGTGTTTTGTGCTGTTATAGCAGTTACAGCTGTCATAGCATATGCGCCTAATGCTGTTACAGTTTTGATATCAGCTTGGATTCCTGCTCCTCCAGAGGAATCTGATCCTGCTATTATCAAAATTTTAGATCTAGGTTTCAATTTAGTTTATTGACCGCTTAATTATTTTTATACACTTTGAGATTAACTTTTTATTATGGGACTCACCCATAATTCTAATTTTAGGCTCAGTTCCAGATTTTCTTACTAAAAGTCTTCCATTTTTTCCCATAATTTTATTTGCTTGGTTTATTGCTTTTTTACATTTAATTTTATTAATTATATTTTTATCTCTTACAACTATATTCTCTAGAATTTGAGGTAAAGGTTTAAAAACATTTAAAAGATTGCTAGCTTTTTTTCCTTTTCTCAAAGAAAATAAAACTTCTAATGCTACAAGCAAACCATCTCCAGTTGTAGCAAATTTTCCTAAAATAATATGGCCAGATTGTTCTCCGCCCAAATTAAAGTTTAATTTTTTCATTTTTTCTTTTACATATCTATCTCCTACTTTTGACCTTAAAAACTTGATTTTCATATTTTTAAGAAAATTTTCTAATCCATAATTTGACATTAATGTGCCAATAACTCCTCCTTTTAAAATTTTTTTTGATTTCCATCTTCGAGCTAACATTGCAATAATCTGATCGCCATCAATGATTTTACCTTTTTCATCGCACATAATAATTCTGTCAGCATCTCCATCGAAAGCTATCCCGACATTTGCTTTGTACTTTTTTACAGCTGACCTAATTTTATAAGGATAAGTAGATCCACACTTCTCATTAATATTGAAACCATTGGGTTTTACACCTATTGGAAAAACCTTTGCACCTAGATGCTTTAATAACATCGGAGCAGCTTTATATGATGCTCCATTAGCACAATCTAAAACTATCTTTGTACCTTTTAAGTGAAAATTACTTGGAAAGTTTTTTTTTAATATTTTAATATATCTATCATTTCCATCTTCTAAACGTTTTACTCTGCCAAGTAATTTTGGGTCTGTAAGTTGTCTTGTGTTTTTAGCATCTATTAATTTTTCAATTTTTTTTTCTATTTTGTCAGACAATTTCATACCATCTGGACCAAATAATTTTAGACCATTATCATAATATGGATTGTGAGATGCAGTTATCATTATGCCCATATTTGCTCTCATTGATTTTGTAAGCATAGCCAATCCATTTGTCGGCAAAGGACCTAAGGTAAAAACATGCATACCTCCTGACACTAAACCCGATACTAATGCAGGTTCTAAATTATAACCTGACAATCTTGTATCTTTTGCGATAATTGCAATTTGTTTAGTTTTTTTTTGATTTTTAAAATAAGTGCCAGATGCTAACCCAAATTTAAAAAATTTTTCTCCAGTTATATTTCCTTTATTTACGGTTCCCCTAATACCATCTGTACCGAAATATTTATTTTTCATTAGTTTAATAAAATTTTGTTAAATACCAAAATTCCCTGTTTAACTTCTTTTACATTATGTACTCTAAAAATTTGAACTCCTTGTGATAGTAAAAATACAACTGATGCTAAAGTCCCACCTATTCTATCGCTGCTATCATATTTATTTGATATTTGATTTATAAATCTTTTTCTTGAAGTTCCAACTAAAATAGGAAAACCTAAACTATGAAACAATGATATTTTGGAAATTAAAGTCAAATTATGTTTCAAAGTTTTACCAAATCCAATACCAGGATCTAAAATAATTTTTTTGTCATATAATTTCATATTAATATTTTTTTCAAAAAAATCATAAATATCTAATAAAACATTTTTATATTTTGGATTTTTCTGCATAGTATTGGGTGTACCTTTCATATGATGAAGTACTTTTGGAATTTTATATTTTTTCAATTTATACAAAGAACTTTGATCAAAACTAAATCCAGAAACATCATTTATTAAATCTACTCCAAACTTAATACTTTTTAGCATTATATCAGATTTTCTGGTATCTATTGATAAGCAAGTTTTTTTATTTATTTTTTTAAAATTTTTAATTACGTGCTCAACTCTTTTCCACTCAATTTTGTTTGGTACGGTTTTTGAACCAGGCCTTGTTGACTCTCCACCAACATCGATAATTTCAGCTCCAGATTTAATCATAAAAGATAAATGCTTTATTGATTTATTTTTTTTATTAAACTTCCCTCCATCAGAAAAACTATCTGGAGTGAGATTTAAAATTCCCATTATGGATGGTTTAGAAAAATTAACATTCTTTAAAAAGTTTTTTCTTTATAATATTATTTTCTTTAAATCATTTTTTACTATCTTTTTTATATTTTTATTAAGTTTATAAATATCTCTTATGTGAATAAGTCTTGAAGTAATCTTGTTTTTCTTTCTTGTAAATATTTCAATAGTATTAAATGCTATATCTTTTCTACCATTTAAAGAAAAAGCTTTTTTGCTTTGAATAAGTTTATTTGCAGCTTTACCGTAGTGAAAATTACACGCTCTTGTGTAATATTTCCTCATATTTTTTTTGCTATAATGCCGGCTTTGGTTTTAGACCAATAGTGTCTATGGCAGATGAAGTGCCTTTGTCGCTCTCTTCTTTCTTGGACAATTTAGAAGGTTGGATATTTTTTAAGATTAAATCTCTGATTTCATCTCCTGATAAAGTTTCATATACCAATAAAGCTTTTGCAATTTTATGAAGATCGTCAATTTTATCATTTAAAACTTTTTTAGCTCTATCATAGCTAGTATCAATAATTTTTTTAACCTCTGCATCCACTTTCTTTGCAGTATCTTCGGACATATTCTGTTGCCTTGTTATAGATCTTCCAAGGAAAACTTCATCTTCATTTTCTCCATATGAAACGGTACCAAGATCTTTACTCATTCCATATCTTGTCACCATATTTTTTGCCATCTTAGTAGCCATATCTATATCTGATGATGCTCCTGATGTAATTTTTTCATATCCGAAAATTAATTCTTCAGCAATTCTTCCTCCCATAGCTACAGCAATATCTGAATACATCTTCTCTCTAGTAACGGATAATTGATCTCTTTCTGGTAGTCTCATAACCATACCAAGTGCTCTACCTCTTGGTATAATTGTAGCTTTATGTATAGGATCCGATGCCTTCTCGTTTAATGCAACAATCGCATGACCGCCTTCGTGGTAAGCTGTAAGTTTTTTCTCTTCCTCAGTCATAACCATAGATCTTCTTTCAGCGCCCATCATTACCTTATCTTTAGCTTCTTCAACATCAGACATTGTTACGACTCTTTTATTTTTTCTTGCAGCTAATAAAGCTGCCTCGTTGACTAAATTCGCTAAATCTGCTCCTGAAAATCCTGGAGTTCCCCTTGCAATAGTTCTCAATTTTACATCAGGTCCAGTATTTATTTTTTTTATGTGTACTTTTAATATTGCTTCCCTTCCAAGAATATCTGGATTTGGAACAACTACCTGTCTATCAAATCTACCAGGTCTTAAAAGTGCTGGATCCAAAACATCCGGCCTATTAGTTGCTGCTATTAAAATAATTCCTTCATTTGTATCAAAACCATCCATTTCAACAAGTAGTTGGTTTAGAGTTTGTTCTCTTTCATCATTTCCACCACCTAAACCTGCCCCTCTACTCCTACCAACTGCATCTATTTCATCAATAAATATAATGCACGGTGCATGTTTTTTTCCTTGCTCGAACATATCTCTCACTCTTGATGCACCAACACCTACAAACATCTCAACAAAGTCAGAACCGGAAATAGTAAAAAAAGGAACATTTGCTTCTCCAGCAATTGCTTTTGCTAATAAAGTTTTCCCTGTTCCAGGGGGGCCTATGAGTAAAGCACCCTTAGGTATTTTTCCTCCTAGTCTTCTAAATTTTTTAGGATCTCTTAAAAATTCAACTATTTCTTCTACTTCTTCTTTTGCTTCCTCAATACCAGCTACATCATTAAACGTGACTTTCCCTTGTGCTTCGGTAAGAAGTTTCGCTTTTGACCTTCCAAAGCCCATCGCACCACCTCTGCCTCCTTGCATTTGGCGCATGAAAAATATCCAAACTCCAATTAATAATAACATCGGGAACCAGGACAATAAAACTCCTAATAAGGACGGCATTTTCTCTTCGACTGGTGAAGCTATAATGCTCACGTTTTTTTCTGATAATTTTTCTACTAATCCAGGATAATTTGGCGAGTAGGTACTAAATTTCGAATTATTGGACATAGTTCCACTTATGTTATTTCCTTGGATTTTGACTTCAACCACCCTACCTTCATCAACTTCTTGTAAAAACTTTGAAAACGGTATTTTGTTAACTTGAGAGTCAACTCTGTTTGGGTTTTGAAATAGGTTAAATAGTCCGACTGATAAAAGGACTATTAAACCCCACATAAGTAAATTTCTAAAATTCATACTTTATAAATAGGTATTTTTATAACTTTAACAAGTCTTAACTGATTATATTTAATAAAAAAATGTAACAAATTTACCATATTTTACCAAAATTGAGCATAATCGAGCGAGTTTTTAAAATTCTTTTGTCACACGGAGAAAATTATTTTTTCTCTCAAAAATACAGCCCCCAAGAGTACATTTTTTCAGGCTATTGGTCTCAAAGCGTTTAATTAAATTGAAAACCTTTTTTGATCTTGGTGGATAATAGGATTCTGCTCTGTCTTTAACTATATTATTAATTATTTTAAATTTTACCTCTTTAGGCTCTTTTTTAAATAAGCTTAGATCTAAAATAGTTTCTCTTTTTTTAAATTTTACGAATTTTTTTAAAGACCGGCTTACATAAAAATTAATAGCATCTTTAGTTGAGGAAATATTTTTTATTGAACGCATAATTTGATCGAAATTGAGTCCTTTGCTCTCTAAAATTTTAGTCAAATCTCTAATATTTGTTCTTAAAAATCTTTTATTCTTATTGCTAGGATCGTTGATAGTTTTTTTAAAAATCTTATAAGATATATGGTTCAATTCTTTTTTTTTAAACTCTAAAAAAGGTCTAATTAAAGAAATTCCATAACCTAAAGTTGACACCTGACTCATTGATGATAAACCTTCAACTCCACTTCCTCTAGATAACCTTATTAAAAATGTTTCTATTTGATCATCTCTATGGTGTGCGGTAAGTAAGTTTTTAACATTATTTTTTTTACAAAAATTAACTAAAATCTCATATCTAAAATCTCTTGCAGTTTTTTGTAAATTATTCTCAATTTTTTTTCTAATTTTAAAGATTTTAAGGTTTACACCTATTCTTTTTAAAAGTTTTTTTACTTTTAAAGCTTCGATTGATGAATTTTTCCTTAATCCGTGATCAATATGAAGAAAATAAGCTTTATATTTTTTTTCTTTTAGTAAGGTTTTAGCTAAAAACGCAAGAGCCATACTGTCAGGGCCTCCAGACACCGCTACTGCAAAGGATTTGTTTTTTTTGTTTTTAGAGAGAACTGAGTTTAATTTTGAGTATATTTTTGCAATTTTTTTATCTTTGTAAAAAGTATCACTAGACTTTACTGCATTTAAATTTTTTCTTCTCATATTCAGCTTTTTGTAACACAGACTTGCTGGCTTTTGGATATTGTTTTTTAACACCTTCGATCATCAAACAACCCTGGTCTTTTTCTCCAAGTCTAACTAGTGTTGTTCCGAGTTTTAATAAATTTATAGGTGCTTTTTTACTTTTGGGATAATTTTGATATCCATCCAAATATGCAGCTGCTGCATCTTGGTAAAGCTGTCTAATTCTAAAAGTTTCTCCATACCAATACTGTGCACTACCAGCTAAATCATTCTCTTTATTCTTATCAATAAATTCTTTCAAAGCAAATTCAGCAGTTTCATAATCACCAACTTTTATAAAGCTTACTGCAAAATCATATTGCTCCTTTGCAGGCTTATCTGGAAGCAGAGATTCTGACCTAGCCGATTGTTCTGTTACAACAAGTGCGGCTGACTCCACTGATTGTGTTTTTTGAGTAGTCTCAGTATTTTCTAGATCACTATCTGATATCCTGCCTAAATCTTGAGGCAGATCAGTTCCTGGAAGTCTTTTTGTTTTTTTATTTTTACTTTGTTCTACAACAGTTAGAGAAGAATTTTCTATATCATTAAATCTTAGTTGATTATCTGTTTGCATTTTAGTTATTCTGTTGGATAATTTATCTATCTTAAAATTAATTTCCTCGTATCTATTTGTAATTTCACGAAATTGTTCTTCAATTTCATTAAGTTTTAATAAATGCCTGGTAAGAATATCTTCATTGAGGTTGTTGGATGATGTTGTTGAGGGTTTAAGCTCAGATGTTTTATAAAATGCTTTTTCTAAAGTTTTTAAGTCTTGAGTAATATTTTCAATTTTAGTTGTTATATCCTTTAACTGTGGATTGTCTTCTGCAAAAGTGTTTTTATAAAAAGCTAACAAAAATATTGTTATAAAAAAAAATTTTGTTATTAAATTTGTTTTATTTAGAATCATTGGTTAATTTTTATTTGGACAAAATGGCAAAAAAAAGACCCTGTTATTCTTCAAGAATAACAGGGTCTTTGAATATTAAAAAAACTTCTTAGTTTGTTTTTATAGTTACGGCTCTTCTGTTTTGAGACCAAGCTAATGGTGTTGAAGCAGGATTAACTGGCTTCTCCTTACCATAGCTTATTACGCTTAATCTTTTTCCAGAAACGCCATATGTCATTAGGTAATCTCTAGCAGCATTTGCTCTTCTTTCACCTAAGGCTAAGTTATACTCTCTAGTTCCTCTTTCGTCCGCGTGTCCCTCTAAAGTAACAGTTACATCTTTATTTTTTCTTAAAAAAGTTGCCTGCTTTCTTAAAGTATCACGAGATCTAGTAGTCAATTTTGATTTGTTTGTTGCAAAAAATATTCTATCAGGAACACCTTTCGCTAAAAACTCAACAGTATCTGTACCTGTATAAACATCATCAACTGTATCTACTTTTGCTTTCTTTGCTGTAGAACAAGCTGAGATTAACAATGTACTGAATAGAACTAAAACAAAATTTCTTAGTGCACTATTAAACTTCATTTTCATCTCCTAAATATATTTAAGGTT
>MDSW01142803.1_pt1 | contig 11052 bp, 11 predicted proteins | sample 811171 | NCBI WGS metagenome assembly MDSW01 (sample SAMN05326641, study PRJNA326480) | marine metagenome | isolation source: seawater | place: Atlantic Ocean: North West | collected 2012 | reverse complement strand
TTAATTTATTGTAAGAATTCAGAGTTTAGAAGTAATTTTGTTTAAAATAAAAAAAATGAAAAAAATATATCAAATTTTACTTTTAACCATTTTAATTAGTTCATTTTCATTACAAAATAAAAACGTGATAAATGAGAATGAAAATACTTTAGGTGAAGTTGTAACCGCTATTGAAAATAGTAATTTCAATTTCTTTATTGAACAATTTCAAAGTAATAAACTAAAAGTTAATCAAAGAATTGAAGGTAAAACTATGCTGATATTAGCTTCAATTTATGATAATCCTGAAATGATTAGATTTTTAATTCAAAATGGAGCACATTTTAATGGTGAATGCAGTAAAGGATTTGATGCAATGTATTATGCCAAAATCCACAAATCTTATTACGCATTAGCCGAACTTATAGTTTTAAAAGCATAAAACTACTTTTTTAAAACCTTACTGTACATTTTTGTTAGAAACATTGCAAGCTCTTCATTTGAAATATTTAAATTTAACATTTTACTATTTACGAATAGTTCAGGAGGTGAGCCGACTAGCATAAAACTTAAAAGCAAAAAGTCGTGTTTATTATCAAATTCTTTGGCTTTTAATTTATTTTTCATATCTCTTATAAGATCTCTAATCATTGATAAAATAATCTTACTTTTATATGAACTACTTCTTATATTATTTTGATTTTTTACATGAAATCTTATCATTTTTTTTGAAGAAATAAAATCAAAATAGCTTAAAAATGATTTGTATAAATACTCATGCGTATTTTTTGAGCTTTTCCTTGCATCTTTAATATTTTTCTCTATGTCAAAATTTAATTTTTCTATAATTGAATCAAAAATATGATTAACATCTGAAAAGTAATTATAAAAAGTACCTCTTCCTATATCTGCTTTTTTAATTATTTCTGATACAGTTGTATTATCAACCCCTTTTTTTTGAAAAAAATTAAAAGCAACTTTAATTAATTTTTCCCTAATTAATAACTTATTAGATTCTCTTTTACTCATGAAAATTTAAAGTATTTGATTCATTTGAAAATTTTTACATTAAATTTTCAAAAACACCTGCTATGCCCTGACCACCACCAACACAAGCAGTCACTATACCATATTTTTTATTATTTCTCTTTAAATCATTTATCAGCTGAATTGTTAGTTTTGCTCCTGTACATCCAAGTGGATGACCTAAAGCAATTGCTCCACCATTAGGATTTACAATTCTTGGATTTAGTTCAGAGGATTTAATAACCGCAAGAGACTGAGCAGCAAATGCTTCATTTAATTCAATTTGATCAATATCGTTCAAGTTTAAATTAGCATTTTTCAAGGCTTGGGGTATTGCTACACAAGGACCTATTCCCATATAAATAGGATCAACTCCACCAACTGAAACTGATAATAATTTAGCCATTGGTTTTAAATTTAGTTCTTTAACTATTTTTTCACTAACAACTAATGTAAAAGCAACTCCGTCTGAGGTTTGAGAGGAATTACCCGCTGTTACAACACCGTCTTTTTTAAAAGCAGCTCTAAGTTTTTCTAAGGCTTTAATACTAGTATCCCTTCTTACCCCATCATCAACTTCAATAATTTTATTTTTTTTAACTTTTATATCGTTATCCACATATGTTGTCTCAACATCAATAGGAACAATTTTTTCTTTAAAAAAACCTTTATCAATTGCCTTTGCAGCTTTCATATGTGACTCATATGAGAAAATATCTGACTGTTCTCTTGTAATTTCATATTTTTCAGCAACGGCCTCTGCTGTTGCGCCCATAGATACGTGATAATTGATATTTTCAAGATTAGCTTGATAACTTGGTGCTAGCTTATAACCTGTCATAGGAATCATACTCATACTTTCAGCACCTCCAGCAACGTATATATCTCCAAATCCAGCTTTAATTTTTGAAACTGCAAGCGAAATTGCCTCCAATCCAGATGCACAATATCTGTTAATAGTCATTCCAGGAACTCTTGTTCCTAGTGCTCTAGCTGAAATCAGTCTCCCAACTTGCAAACCTTGTTCTCCTTCAGGATTTGCACAGCCAACAATCACATCATTTATTCTATCTAATTCAATTTCAGGAAATTTATTTAGTAAGTGCTTAATAACTAAAACCGAAAGATCGTCAGATCTAAAATTTTTAAATCCTCCTCTTTTAGCTTTAGTTACAGCAGATCTATAACCATCTATTATGTATGCTTCCATATTTAATTTCTTAAAGGTTTATTATTTAATAACAAATATTGAATCCTGTCAATTGTTTTTTGATTTCCTAAAAGACTTAAAAAAGCCTCTCTTTCCAAATTCAATAAATATTTTTCACTTACTAACTCATTAGAAGTCAGATCACCTCCGCAAATTACATTTGCAATTTTTCTTGCAATTACAACGTCATAGTCAGACATATAACCTGCAAGTTTATATTCGTTTATAGCAGAGTATAGAGTTGAAATACCTGCCCTACCTAAAACTTGAATATCAACTTTTTGGTTTGGCGGCATGTAATTTTCAGATAACTGCAATACCTTTTTCTTTGCTTGAAATATATTTCTATTTAAATTAACACATACAAAATCTTTTTCAGCTGTAAGATAATTTAAATTATAACCTTCCCAAGCTGAAGTTGAAACAGAAGCAGTTGCAATTGATTTAAAATGATCTATTAAAACTGGCATCTTAACATCTCCTTCATAAAATTTATCAGATGCCCTTAAAGCTAATTCTTTTACACCCCCACCAGCAGGCAATAGACCTACCCCAACTTCAACTAAACCAATATAAGACTCAGCTGCGTAAATTCCAGCATCACAATGCATTGAAATTTCACATGCACCACCAAAAACATAACCTTGAGTTGAGACCACAACTGGAATTTTTGATGTTTTTATTTTCATAACCAAATTTTGAAAATCTTGAATTAATATACTTAATTCATCAAACTTTTTTTGCATAGCTAACATTCCAATATTCATCAAGTTTGCTCCAACAGAAAACTGTTTTGCATTATTACCAATGACAATTCCTTTCCATCCATCTTTCTCAGCTAAATCAATCGAATCTGAAATTGCTTTTCCTATATTTTCAGATATCGAATTACTTTTTGAATTAAATTCAACACATAAAACACCATCCCCAATATCAATAACATTACACTCTGAATTCTTTAATACAATATTATTTTCCTGATATTTTAAAACAATTTGTGTATTTGCACTAGGTAGTTCAGAATACTTGAAATTGTTAATATCTAAAAATTTCTTTTTTCCATCCTGTATTTTATAAAAGCTATCAATTTTTCTATCACTCATTTGTTTGATCCATGCAGGAATAATTCCACCAAATGATTTAATAATTTTAATTCCATTTTGGAAACCAATTAAATCCCAATACTCAAAAGGACCAAAATCCCAATTAAAACCTGACTTCATAGCTTTATCAATAAATATAAATTGGTCAGCGATCTCAGGAATTCTATTCGCGGAGTACTCAAATAGGCACGAAAAATACTCTTTGTAAAACAAATTTTCTTTATCCTCTCCATTTAACAAAAAAGCAAGTCTTTTTGAAAAGTTTTCAATTTGTTTGGCTTTTTTTATTAAGGGTAAATTTGGTTTTTTAGAGAGCTTGTACTCAAGATTATATATATCTAAAGCCTTGATTATTGTTTTACCTTGTTGGTCTTTTTCAGTTGTTTTTTCATAAAAACCTTTATTAGTTTTATTCCCTAAGAAATTATTTTTAAGAAGAAAATTAATATACTTTGGTGTTTTAATATCTTTTAAAGAATCAATAAAGTCATCATTTTTAACATTTGATCTAACGAAATTTGAAACTTTTTCACCTGTGTCTATTCCAACTAAATCCTGCAATCTAAATGTTCCTGTATTTGGCCTGGCAATAATAGATCCTGTCATCAAATCTATTTCCTCAATAGAATATTTAAAACGATCAGTTAATTGAATTAATTTTAAATTTGACATAACACCCAACCTATTAGCAATAAAGGCAGGTGTATCTTTACAAAAAACAGGCTCTTTCCCCAAATAAGTTTCTGAAAAATTAATCAAATATTCTAGTACACTCTTACTAGTTAATTTATTTGGAATTATTTCAATTAGTCTCAAATATCTTGGTGGATTAAAAAAATGTACTCCACAAAAATGACTTTTAAAATTATCAGATCTACCCTCAGCCAACGTATTTATTGGAATACTTGATGTATTAGAACTGACAATTGAATTTTCGTCTCTATACTTTTCGATTTTGTTTAGTAGATTTTTTTTAATTTCTACATTTTCTATTATTACCTCAATAATCCAATCAACTTGACTAATTTTAATTATGTCATCATCAAAATTTCCTGTTTCAATTCTATTTACAAACTTTTTATCATACAATGGAGAAGGTTTTGACTTAACTATTCTCGACAAAGAATCATTTACAATTTTATTTTTATCATAATTTTTTTCTTTTGAATCTTTTGGTTTATATGTTAAGTCAAGTAATATTACCTTCATTCCAATATTTGCCAAATGACAAGCAATACCTGACCCCATAACACCAGAGCCTAAAACAGCAACTTTTTTAAATTTGTAATTCATAAAACATAATTAAAATAAAAGTAAAAAAAAATATTAAAAAAATGACACAGTGTCATTTTTTTTTTTAAATTTAGTTAAAAATATAGTTATGGCTGATTATGTTGACATGAAAACTTTAAAATTCCTTTTAAAGGAAGTTTATGATGCTAATAAACTTACCAAATACGATAAATTTAAAGAATATGATATTGAAAGTTTTGAAATGCTTTTAGATTCAACTAAGAGTTTTTCAGATAAATTTCTAAAACCCTTTTATAAAGAAATGGATACTAATCCTGCCCATTACAAAAATGGTAAAATAATTGTTCATCCAAGTGTTGAAAAAGTCATGAGAAATGCAGGAGAAAATGGTTCAATTGGCTCTATATTTTCGTATGATGATGGTGGCATGCAATTACCTCTACTTATACATCAAGCAAATGGATTTATAGCAGGTGCAGCCAATAATGGAGCTATAGGTTATCCTGGTCTAACCTCAGGTGCAGCTCACTTAATAGTTACATTTGGAAATGATGAACTAAAAAAAAGATTTACACCTAAAATGATTTCAGGTGATTGGGGAGGTACTATGTGTTTAACTGAACCACAAGCTGGAAGCTCATTGTCTGACATAATTACATCTGCAAAAAAACTTTCGGATGGTAGCTACTCTATAAAAGGTGACAAAATATTTATTTCTGGAGGAGATCACGATTATTGTGATAATTTTGTTCATCTTGTTTTAGCTAGAATCGATGGAGCTCCCAAAGGAACCAAAGGAATTTCTCTTTTTGCAGTTCCTAAAAATAATATTGATGAAAACCATAATGTTACTGATTCAAATAATGTAACAACTATTGGCGATTTCCAAAAACTAGGAGAAAAAGGATTTTGCACAACTCATTTAGCATTTGGTGAAAAAGGAGTTTGTAAAGGTTGGCTTGTTGGTACAGAAAACAAAGGGCTTTCTCATATGTTTCAAATGATGAATAGCGCTAGAATTGATGTTGGTATGAAAGGTGCTTCTCTTTCAACTGCAGCCTATTTAAGTTCTCTAGAATATGCTAAAGAAAGGCCTCAAGGAAGAAGAATAAGCTCATCTGGAAATAAAAATATCGAATCTGATCAAGTAAATATAATTGAACATCCAGATGTAAGAAGAATGCTTTTATTTCAAGAATGTATTTCACAAGGGTCATTAGCACTTCTTCTTCAATGCTCATTATATTATGACCTTTCAAAAGTAGAAAGTGATGAAAAAAAAGAGAAATATCATGATTTACTTGAAATTTTAACTCCAATAGCTAAAACATATCCAGCTGAAAAGGGTTTAGAATCTATTAGTAATGGCTTACAGGTTTTGGGCGGATATGGCTTTTGTACTGATTATGACTTAGAACAATATTATAGAGATATCAGAATAATGTCAATTTATGAGGGTACAACAGGTATACAATCTCTTGATCTAATGGGTAGAAAAATAATTATGAAAAATGGTGAGTCATTCAAATTTTTAATCAATGAATTTAAAGAAACTATTGAAAAAGCATCTACTTATGAAGAACTAAAACCATATTCTAATACATTTAAAAATTATTCAAAAGATTTATCAGATACAATAATGGAACTTATCCAAATTGCAATTAAAGGTGATCACGAGAGATACATTTCTGATGCTACAATTTTTATGGAATATATGAGTAATGTTGTAATTGCATGGCAGTGGTTAAAAATTTCTGCATGTGCAAAAGAAAAAATTATAAATGGTGCTGATGATCACTTAACTTCATTTTATGAGAAAAAAATACATGCAATGAAATTTTATTTTAAATACGAATTGACTAGAAACAAAGGAATAAAAGAGATTTTATTGCATCCTGATTCACTTACCATTCCTGATAAAGAAAAAAAAATATTTATATAATTTAAACAATAAAATATGAATGAAGATTTAATTTTTGAGCAAATGAAAGAAAAGGCAATGAATGCTGAGCCACTGGGAGGAACTTTAAAATTTAAAATTGATGATAAAACTGTCTACATTGATGGTAGTGGTGATACTAACATTATATCAACTGATGATAAGGAAGCTGATTGTACCATTTCAGCTTCATTAGATGTCTTAATGAAACTTAAAAATGGTGAAATAAATCCTATGATGGCTGTAATGGGTGGTCAAGTTAAAATTGGAGGAGACATGGGTTTAGCAACAAAAATCCAATCTCTCTTAAGCTGATAAAATGAAGATTCTTGTCTGTATAAGTAATGTTCCTGACACTACTTCAAAAATAAATTTTAAAAACAACGACACTGAGTTTGATTCCTCTGGAATTCAATATATAATAAATCCAAATGATGAATTTGGCTTAACTAGAGCAGTCTGGTTTCAACAAAAAGATGATTCTGACATAACCGTTTTAACAGTTGGAGATAGCTCCTGTGAACCAATACTTAGAAAATGTTTAGCAATTGGAGCTAATCGAGCAGTGAGGATTAATTCAAAACCTACTGATGCATTTCAAGTTGCATATGAGATTGCTAGATTTTGCAAAAAAGAAAAATTTGATCTAATTATTACTGGAAGAGAATCAATTGATTATAATGGAGGAATGGTTGGAGGTCTTTTATCAGAAATTCTGGATTATAATTACGTAACCAATTGTATTGATCTTAAAATAAATAATAATATAGCTTATACGTCAAGGGAAATAGACGGAGGAAAAGAGGAATGTGAGGCTCAGCTTCCTATTATTATTGGATCTCAAAAAGGCATTGTAGAGGAAAAAGATTTAATTATACCAAATATGAGAGGTATCATGCAAGCAAGACAAAAACCTCTCTCAGTAATTGAATCAATTGGAGAGAAATTCAAGTCTAAAAGTATTAGTTTTGAAAAACCTAAAGAGAAGAATAAAATAAAAATTGTAAACTCGGAGAATGTTGATGAATTAATAAATTTATTGCATAACGAGGCAAAAGTAATTTAATATGAGCATCTTAGTTTATACAGAATCAGAGGGGAATAAATACAAAAAACAAGCTTTGGAAGCCGTTTCTTATGCTAAGGAACTTGCAAATATATCTGGAGAAAAACTTTATACTTTAAGTGTCAATGTTGAAAATACTGAAGTCTTAAATAACTATGGTCCCGATCATAATATTTTAGTTAATGATGAAAAACTTATAAATTTTAAAGCTAAAACTTATTCAAATTTAATATCAGATGTTGCAAATGAAATAAAAGCACGTTTTATCATACTAACTAACAGCTCAAATAGTAGATACATTGCACCAATTATTTCAATAAAGCTTGATTCTAGCTATTTTTCTAATGTAGTTGAACTTCCAAAATCCTTATCTCCTCTAAGTTTAAAAAGTTCTTGTTATACTAATAAAGCATTTGTTATTAAATCAAGTCAATGTAAAATTAATGTAATTAGTTTATCAAGCAATTGTTTTGGATTACACGAAAACAAATCAAATCCTGAGATAGAAGAGAAAAATTATGATATAATTGAAGAAAATTTAGTTGTAAAAAAACTTGAAAAAACAAAAGGAAACGCTAATATCGCGGATGCTGATATTGTTGTGTCTGGAGGAAGAGGTTTAAAAGGACCTGAAAACTGGAACTTAATTGAAGATTTAGCTGATGTTTTAGGTGCTGCGACGGCTTGCTCAAAACCTGTTTCTGATATGGGGTGGAGACCTCATAGTGAGCATGTTGGTCAAACAGGCAAACCTGTAGCCTCAAATTTATATATTGCAATTGGAGTATCTGGAGCTGTGCAACACATAGCAGGTATAAACTCTTCTAAAATCAAAGTAGTAATTAATAATGATCCTGAAGCTCCTTTTTTTAAAGCGGCTGACTACGGTATAGTTGGAGACGCTTTTGAAGTAGTTCCAAAACTAACTGAAAAACTTAAAAACTTTTTAAATCAATAAAAGTGATTTTCAATCCAATTTAATTCCACTTTTAAAATATTCCACTTTTATTTTATTTCCCTCAGCATCATAATCAATCCATTCTCCATCCTTTTTACCTTGTGAATCAAATTTAATTTCTTTTCTGATTTTACCATTTGAGTAATAATAGGTTGTATTTCCAACTAAAACTCCATTGTTGAAAGTATTTTTTTCCTTAACTATTCCGTTTTCCCAGTAGACAAATCTTGATCCATGAAATTTTCCATTATTGTAATTAACGGTCTCAGACATTACTCCATTTTCAAAATAATTGTTTTCATAACCCTGGAGAATTCCATTTTCATAATTAACCTCTTTTTTAATTAAACCACCAGGATAAAATTCTTTAAAAAAACCATTATATCTTCCATCTTTCAATTCAAATTCTAAAGAAATTTTGTCATTGGATTTTTTATAAACTTTACCTGAAAATTTTTTGTTATTATAATAAAAAATTGTTTCACCCTCTATACTATTTTCCTGTAGTTTCTCAAATGATATAAAATCATCACTTTGGCATGTAACAAATAAAATAGATAAAAGAATTACAGTTCTCATATTATTTATAAACTTATGAATTATAAGCAAGAAACAAAACCTCAGCGATGCAAGCTGGCTTATCTTGATCTTTTAACTCAAAAACAACCTTTAATTTATATTTTGCCCCCATTTTAATTTTTTGAAATTCTATTAGAGTTACCCTTGCTCTATAAAAATCTCCTGATTTAGTAGCAGATGGAAATCTCACTCTGTCTAATCCATAATTTATTCCAATTTTAACATCCGAAAAATGACAAACATCAAAAATTATTTTAGAAATCATTGACAACATTAGAAAACCGTGAGCAACTGTTTTTTTATATGGAGATTCAATTTCTGCTCTTTTTGAGTCAATATGAATCCATTGCATGTCTTCAGTAACCTCTGCGAATGAATTTATCTTTTCTTGAGGCATTTCAACCCATGATGTTAAACCAACCTCTTTGCCAATATAATTTTCAAATTCAAATAAATTATCAAGAGAAGTTTTATGTGGTTTTTGATTGAGAGTATCCATATTAATTTGGCATTGCCCCTCCATTTGCATGAAGAGTTATTCCACTTATAAAGCCAGATTTTTTCGATGCTAAAAACAAATAGGTATATCCCATATCCTCAGGTGTACCTATTCTTCCAACAGGAATCATTTTGATTTCATAATCAATTACCTCCTTAGGCATAGAATCGGACATTTTGGATTTAATAAAACCTGGAGCAACTGCATTAACAGTTATTCCATATTTTCCAACTTCCTTACACAGTGATCTTGTAAAACCAGAAACAGCTGCTTTTGTTGCTGAATAATTTGTTTGACCAAAAGCACCTTTAAATCCATTAATTGACGAAGCAGAGATTATTCTTCCATATCCAGCGCTTTTCATATGGGGAAGAACAGACTGAGTAGTTAAGTACAATGCCCTTAAATTTATGTTGATAACTGTATCCCAATCATCTTTTGACATTTTTAAAAAGGATCTATCTCTAATTACTCCAGCATTATTTATCAATATATCTATTTTTTTGAATTTTTTTATGATAAAATCTGTTGCTTTATTAACCTGACTCTCTGAGGTAATATCAACTTTTTGATAAAAAATATCACCTCCATCTTCATTTATTTTTTTTGCTGTCAGCTCACCTTCATCAAGTATATCCCATAAAAAAACTGTAGCCCCTTCATTACAGAAAACTTTACATATACCCTCTCCTATTCCTCTTGCTCCACCAGTCACAATTGCAATATTTCCCTCTAATTCTTTCATAATAAAATATTCATTAAATTAAAAAAAAAAGGGGATGAAAAAAATTCCATCCCCCTTTTTAAAAAAATAAATTGAATTAAAAGGTGTATGTTGCTTTAGCAATCATTCTTCTACCAATTACAGGCATCCCTTGAAATGCCCTGTATTTGTTATCAAATATATTTGTACCAGAAATATCAATTCTTAAACCATTATCAAATTGATATCCAATATTCATGTCAAATAAGTTCTTTTCTTGAACTTCTCCTCCATATAACGCACTATCAGAATTAAATGCTGAGTCATGTTGATAAGACAAATTAAATCGAATTCCTTTATCTAAACCAGCAATATAATCTAATCCCGCTCTATATTTGTGCATAGGTGAATCTAAACCAGTTGCAAATGGTAGATCATCATCTCCAACTGCCCACCAGTTTCTGTTAACCCAGGAAAGATTAGCATAATAAGACAGTTTAGAGTTAACATAATATTGAAGGTCAATATCAGCACCCCAGTGTCTTCTTGTAGCATCAGCATAATTTCTGTAACCAAATCCAGTGTTTAACCATTGATCGTTATCTGGAGCAGATGGTGTTTCGATAGCGCCAAAAATTGGCATAAATCCATTTGATACGTTAGCTCCTTGAGGACCAGCAAATCCTTCTCCTGCACTCGTAAAAGCTAATCCAGCTGCTTGAGCTAAACCACCCAT
>MDSW01122414.1_pt1 | contig 11052 bp, 8 predicted proteins | sample 811171 | NCBI WGS metagenome assembly MDSW01 (sample SAMN05326641, study PRJNA326480) | marine metagenome | isolation source: seawater | place: Atlantic Ocean: North West | collected 2012 | reverse complement strand
TGGAAGGACATCATGGGTCTGATCCATAGACCACCCGACGAGAGATTGAAGCCAACCATTCAAGTCTAGCCAGTCACTACTTGCCATTTACTCACCTGTCCGTCTCTCCTATGCATGGGTCGAAAGAACCCATTATCGCAGGAATGTCAGCCACTTTGTAGCCAATCATACACTTGGATGCGTAGGGAATCGTGATGAACATGGGAGACCTTATCGAGACCCTATATGGATTCTTTCCTCTGGCTTCTCCTCCGCCCGCAATGTAAAACATTGACTCCCCCCGACTGTCCTCGAAGTGATGATAGCCACTTGTCCCCTCTGGTGCTCTGCTGGGTGCCTTTGCCAATAGCTTAGGATCGCCAGGCTCGTGATATGTGTCGGACCCACCCGGCATTTTATCCAAAGCCTGCAGGGTTAGCAAAGCGCTTATCCTCATCTCCTCGACTCGAACTCTATATCTGTCATAGCAATCAGCGCCCTTGATTGATGATCTCTCCACAGGTGGCTCCCAATCCAATTCACTGTAGACAGAGTACGGGTGAGCCCATCTAACATCGTAGTTGACACCGGCAGCCCTGAGGTTGGGTCCAGAAACACCATGATTTACCATCTCTTCAGCCTTGGCATATCCCACACCCTGGGTCCTCACGAGGAAAACCGTACTTTCATCAAAAAGTGCCTCGTACTCTTGGATTCTTTGCAAGAATAACTCAAGTTTGGATCGAGCTCTCTGAGCGAAACCATGGGGGAGATCCCTCTTGACTCCGCCTATCCTGGGAAAGTTGTAATGCATTCTGGAACCTCCTAGTTCCTGTAGGAGATCCATCATCATCTCCCTCTCCCTGAGACACCAGACCATGACAGAGAGATTCCCAGTATCTGGACCGTAGGCACCCATCCACATCAGGTGAGAGGCTATTCTCTGCAATTCCACGGCAATCAGCCTGATGTATTCTGCCCTTTCGGGTACCTCGACGCCCAACAAGTCCTCTGCAGCGTAGATGTAGGAATGGGACCAAGTGTTGGCACTTGCGTAGCATAGTCTGTCACAATAGGTAGTTATTTGAGTAAAATCTCTTGACTCACATATCTTCTCAACGCCCCTGTGGATGTATCCAAGGTCAGGGACTGTGTCAACGACAGTCTCACCATCCACCTTAATTTTCAGTGTCCATAGTCCATGTGTCATTGGGTGCTGGGGACCCATTGAAATCCACATCTCTGCCATTTTATCACCTACTTTACCTTGCCAACGTCATCTGGCTTTCTAGAGAAACCCTGTGCATCATCATACATTTCCTCAAATCCGTGATACCGGAGATTGTGATGCTTCTGCAGAGGATGATATCCAGTTGGGGTCTCATGAGGCTGTAAGACTCGTCTCATCCCCTCATGACCTTCGAAGTCGATGCCCACCAAGTCCCATGTTTCCTTTTCGTTCCAATCTGCACCTACCCATAAATCTTGGATGCTTGGGACGGATGGAGTCCTAGTGTCTGGTATTGCAATACTTACCTCTATCTCTAGGGGAATCATTTTTCCTTTCACTGAGGTAGGATCGGTAATTATCGGTTGTTGAACTCCATCGATTTCAGGGGGATTCTTCACTCCTGTTCGGAGAAAGTGGTACACTACTTCCCACTTCTTCTCTGAAGGCCCTTCGGGCCAGTGAATCCCAGTTATCATGGAGCAATAATCTACTTGGTGGGTGCTATGTAGCTTCTCGGCTAGACCTCTCCAGTTTTCTGGATTGCATTTCACTGAAATGGTCCATCTTGGTCTGGTTCCGCTGGACCTTTCCACTACCTCTGCCTCAGAGCCCTTTATCCTGCTGATCGCAGAGGCCGTCTTTTCCGCTGCTTCCTTCTGCATGGAGGAGGGGACTACTCGAGACATTGTATCATAGGTCTCCTGTAATTAACGGCCTTTGAGTGGCTGGACGATCACTGCTGGGTTTGGCTCCTATCCTGATGATTTTCTGGCGAAGTTTATCGAATCCATCTATTAGTGCTTCGGGCCTGGGGGGGCATCCAGGAATGTAGACATCAACTGGAATTACCGTATCGACACCTTCCAGGATATTGTATGACTGGAAGTATGGTCCACCAGATATTGCGCACTCGCCCATAGCGATGCACCACTTTGGCTCTGGCATCTGCTCCCAGAGCCTCACTATTGGATCTGCAAATTTCTTGCTTATTGGGCCATTTACCAAGAGAACATCACACTGTCTGGGGCTCGATCTGAAAAATACTCCAAATCTCTCTGCGTCAAAACGACTCGCCCCGGCAGCGGCCATCTCTAGAGCGCAGCATTTGATACCCAAATGAAGTGGGAATAGAGATTTTCTTTGACCCCAATTGAAAACCCTGCCAGCTAGAACTCCGATTATGTCCTTGATTCTACTTGCCTTCAGAGCTTCATCTGTGATATCGCCAACTGTATCTACAAGCATTCTGCTATTGAAAACTGCATAGTTCTGATCCTCATCCGCCATAGAACTCACCTCAGATGTAGATTCTGCCTCTCTTTCGGAAGACATGCCACACACCGGCTCCCATTAGTACAATGAAAACAGTCAGTGTACCCAAGGAACTGTAGATTGATATAGCTCCGTCTTGAATTACTAGGATGCCACCGAATGCTAGGAACATGAATGCGATATCGAACACAAGGAATATGATTGCGTACCAGTAGTATTGGAAGTGGAAATTGATATGAGCGTCTCCAACTGGATCAGCACCGCACTCGTATGTGGATTCTCTCCTTGTGTACAGGGATTGATCTGACTCATAACCGGGAAGCAACCAGGAGCTCAGTTTATTGGGGTCATTTCCAGTTTTCCTAGGCCTCAAGAAGCCCGATCCAACGAAGCTCAGAACAGGGAAACCTATGCCAACGAGGGCCATAACAGCCACTGCGAGATAGGCCTCTGGAACTGTGGACAAGACTAACACCCGCCGGTCCCGTAGGGACCGTTGACATGGGCCACCTGAAATTGGGCAATAAGCCTATCCGGTGAAGACTCACCAATCCACCTAAGACTCATCCTGTTCAAGAGCTTGGACTATCCTCTTGTTTTCTGACCTGGAACGCATGAAAAGGACGATTACGAGTAGCGCGCCAAATCCGGTTAGCCCATACACTAGTATGTCCTGCATCTCTTGTGAGAGATCTAGGAATGAATCAGATTTGACCGAATTCACTGTGAGCTCTATTGGCTGACCTGCTACGGGGATTCCCTCTGGCTGAGCTATAACAGTGAATCTGTAAGAGTCGTCATCCAGTAGTTGGGATGGTGGCGTTGCCCTTACCTGGATCTCTCTGGTCTCTCCTGGGGGAAGCTTGAATTCATCCTCGATAATGTCTATTGTCCATCCCCTTAGAGACTCTCCAGATATTATCTCAATGTCCTCAACCACATTGCCGTTGTTTGTCACGAACAATGAGAAAATGGCCTTTTCTGGATAATCGACTGTTTGCTCGCTATCACCTTCTAGGGCGAATATGATATCATGTATGGTCATCACTTGAATCATTAAATCCACCGAGGTGGTCTGGGCTGCATTTCTCTCTGAGGCTGCTGAAACCTTGATTATCCCTGATACTCCATTGGAAACTCCCTCCATGACTTCCATCTGCACCTCTACTAGTATCCTACCATCTTTTGGAATCTGAATGGAGTTGTCGATCTCGACTCCTTCTACCAAGATACTTCTGGAAACCGATGACTCAAGTCCTGTGATAGTAATCACAGCAGTGTCTCCTGCGGGGTAGTCTCCGGTATTATCAATCCAGAAGTAGGTTGATAGCCTTCCGCCAGGAGGAAGTATGACTTCCATCTGACTGGGGTCCTCACCTGGTGACTGGGGTGAGACAGCCATTCCGTAGTTGTAGTTGGAAACAACTACTGTCACAGTGTGTTCAGAGGATTCGCTGGTGCCGAAGATTGCTACTCTGGCGAGGACGCGTGCCGAGTCTGCATCTTCCTCACCTTCCACTAGGACGTCTAGATATATCTGAGTTGATTGCCCTGGATCTAAGGCTAATTGTGTGATAGAATTACCATCAGAGTCGGAAAATGATGATTGCCACATTGGGCTTCCACATCCAGTTTGATCCCCAGGGTCACAAGCTTGGAGTCTGAATGTGTCTCTGATATTGCCCTCGTTAGTGATCAGGAGGGGGAATTTGACGATCTGATTAGACCTCCCCGTCTGTTGGTCGGAGACCATGGTTGTTGAGACTTCATGCCTGGGAGCAACTGATACTGTTAGATCCTTGGAGTCGTATGGAGTTGATCCTCCTCCTCTTCCGATGGTGAATGAGATAACGGCATCTGATTCGGCACTGGCGTCTTCAGGAACGAATACGTCTACCCCTACTGTCTCCTTATTATTGGACGACTGAGAGCTACCTAATGTTACTGATGACTTTGAAAATGAAACTTGCCAACCAGGAGGTACTCCTGATGTCCCAAGAGCCATGGTTTCCTGACCATTTCCTTGATTTGTGATCTGGATTGAAAGGGTTCCTGAGGTGCCGGGCTCTACATTTGAAAGAGTCGACTTGCTTAGTGCCATAGATGCGCCAAATTCCTGTCCGACAGTCACGGTGAGTATCTTCTCACAGCCAATCTCAGAGCCGGCTCTTCCCTGTATTCCTATGGCAACTTGGGTTCCAGCTTCGAGAGAGTCATCGGGAGTTACATCGAACGTGAAAGTATGGGCATCATCGGAGGACCCTGGCTCTGTTAGCAGTTTACTCCGAGGGCTGTCAAACTCTATCCAGCCTGAAATATCTTCACCGTCTACAGACTGGGCATTTGCTGTGACGGTCCACTCTGTGTTTCCGATGTTCTCAACTTCGATGGAGTTTGATGCTTGTTCTCCCGGGTCAAGATTGTGCGAGCTGTACTGTAGAGAAGCATCGCATTCTTTTATCTCAGGTACATTGAGGCTGAGGGTCAGGTTATCTTCAGCTTGGTCGGCGGCATTCGGATCGTTGGTGACGGTTGCCTTGAGAATGAAACAATGTGAGCCTGCGTCAGTCTCTGCGCCGTTCGGCATATCAATGGTGACAGTTACTTCTTCTTGATCTTCTGGCTCAAGCTGTAGGACTGACGGATCAACGGTTGCTGATAATTCATCAGATTCGCAGTCACTATCAGATGTCATCTCAAGTTGTACATTCGCCTGTTGTTCCCCATTGTTTTCAACGTCGACGTCCCAAGTGACTTCATTATCCTCTCCGTCGTAGTTCTTGGTCGTTGATTCGTCTGTTGAAAGGCTGACCGAGTAAAGACCGCCTCCATCACCTGCAGTAGTGACGACGGTTACATCCGCATTTGAAGGGGTTCCTGGGGCTCCACCAGATACTTGGCCCTGGGCGTTTACAGTTGTCTCGCATTCACCGCTGGCCTGATCAGTCACGGTGACAGTCAATGTTACCTGCTCAGAAGACTGGGAACCTACTTGGACAAAGGTCGTCTCTAAGGTTGAGGTGAATCCGTTACAATCATTCCCTTGTTGTGTGCTCAAGGACACGGCGGCGTCGTCATCCCCTGTATTTCTTACCAATATGTTGTATTCTGCAGCCTCATCTGGAGAGGCCTCTGCAGATGAGGGATTAGCTGAGAGGGAAATATCCACATCTGCAGAAACAACGGTTGCAGACATGCTAAGGAGCATAATCACGATTAGTACCGTCAGGGGACTCTTGCTTTCCATTGCTTTTCGGATACTGCCGACCCTCTAAGGCCTTCGCACCCATTGCTCACTCTGGGAGCAGTTATCAAGCCTCAACTAGTTCTTCAACAAGGGCATCGCAATGGAGGCATCTGCCCATGGATACAATGTCGCACCCTGAGACTTGGTTGGCCTTGTGATATCTCGCCCCACAAACTGAGCATGCCCATGCATCACCCACAATGACATCGGTACTACAGATCCAACAGGGAACTCCACTACTGGTTGATTCACCGGTTTCCACAGCCTCGCTCTTTCTGGTGGTTGATCTGCTCTTGATTATGCTCGATGGGCTTCCATTAGCCTTCACGTAAACAAACGTGCCCAATCCAGATAGGACAGCAATAATCAAAGTACCGAGGATTAAGGGGAGGTATGATCCCAAGTCTGAGTCACTTCCGAGTGACGGCATTACATCCACCTGGATTTCAAATGTAGATCCCTCTACATTTTGGGCGTTGATTAGATTTAGGGAAATCGTGGCATCTTGCGCTCCGGGTGTGAATTCCAGAATCATTCCCCTTGATTCCCCAGGTGCGAGTACGACTCTTACTCCATCGGTTGTCCTAGCACCCCATGATTCAGGGGCATCCACGTCAAGAGTATGCGAGACATCCGAGTTTCCAGTATTAGTAATATCGATTCTGTATGTTGATTTGTAGCCCTCATGGGCAATTGGCTCCGAATTAAGCGTCCATGATAATTTCGGAGAATCTTCAACCAAGAGAGACTTTGTGTCTCTAATTTCAATACCATCACCTTCCATTATTAGTGAGATTGTTGGTTCAGTTCCAGCGGGTTCATCATCTGGAATGACTACGAGACATTCTACGATATCTGATTCGCCTGGTGCTAGAGATGAGGGGGATGTGCATCCATATGACCAATCTTGGGCTGGAAGTTCCATCGTTGTTGTGGGCCTCCATACTCCGGCTCCTTCATTCCATACCGTCCAGTGCAAATCAAACCCAGGGTCTCCAACGGGATGTTCTCCCACTCCCAGGATTTCGTCTGAGGAAGATCCATCTGGGAGGTATATTTGATGGAAGGAAAGCCCTGGAGAGGCTGCCGATAGGACCTCTACTGTAGTATTCCAGTCAATTTTGAAACCATCTGGAGTTGCCATACGAACTTGAATCAGACCACCAGTAGCTAGTCCATTTCCTTGTAGTATCATTGCCCAATTTACAGATTGTCCCGCTGGGACCGTCAGAGGATCGATTTCAACAACGTTCCAACCACCGGGAGATGCCATGAGGTATGGAGTAAGATCCCAGTCCCTATTTCCTGAATTCTGAATTGAAAACTCAATCACCAAGATCGCGTCTGGGGCGATTTCTGAAATTACTCCTCCTGGTTGTGGGGACAGGGAGAATTCGTCAACTGGTCCAACTATCAAGAATATATCTTGAGTCCAGGAAATGGAGCTTACTCTGGAATGTACAATTATGGCCGCTTCGAATGTGGTACCTTCTGGTATCATTGCCCCTGGCGGGTTTATGGTGATGTCTATTGTCCTGCTTGACTGCTTTTGCAGAGTCCCTGTGGACCCATGAGACGAGCCTTCGAATGCACCTATTGAGTCAAGCCCTAAATGCCATCCAGCGGGAGACACCAATTCTACGTCATAGGACTGGGCGCCGTTTCCCTCGTTCAGAATAGTGATCTGAGTGTTTGTGGCATCAAAGGGGCTGACGAGTATCTGCTCGTTCAGTAACTGGATGTTCGCCTCAGCGAGTACAGGGACCTCGAAGTAGAGTAATGTCTCCGACAGGATATCATTCTCAACGTCGTAGCCGGAGAGTGTCATCGAGTAGATACCCGGCGGAGGAGGTGCAGGGTGTACCATTGTCATCCCAACGGACACTTCTTCAGTGGGCATCAGATTGAACGTGTTTGAGGTGAATGATTGGAACCATCCGAACTGTGTTCCATCCTGCACTCTGGTCGGCTCAGATACCGAGATAGTGGCGTTGGTCTCAAATATGGCTGTGTTGGTAAGGGTTAGTTCCCAAGTTGAAGTTGTAGTAGACGCATCTACCAGAGTCACGGTGTCGTCAACGGCGGAAACCTTTACTCCTGGGGCGCTTACAGTGACTATCTCTCCGAAGTAATTGTTTGATTCCGACATCTCATCGAATTGATTGTTTGGATCTATGAAGAATTCGAATGACGTATCTCCCTCGGAATCAGGGGTCCATGACCAAACTAAATCATCCGTCTCCCCGGGGGAGAGTGAAATTAATTGCTCGGCTAGGAAAGCTGAGTTAACTCTGGCCATCACTGGAAAGTCGATTGCGGAGCCGGCTCCGAGATTCTTCACCGAGACCGTTACCTGAACCTCCTCACCCACTTGAGGAATGGGTGTGGAAAGATTCATTGAATCTGGAACGAACGTCGGATCTGGGCTTAGATCGTTGACATTGTGCCCCCTTACGGCAATTGAGAATGGTTGCCATGTGCGAGAACCGCCGTGTTGCGAGTCCTTTACTCTGATTGTCCATATTCCCTGGGCGGTGCTGTCCAATGCGACAACCTCTACGTTATTGACAGAATCCTTGCTACCTCCCTGAGTAGATCTGCCATTAGTGAACACATTACCCTTGTAGGTGGCCCCATCTGGAGAGATTACCTCTAAGTCCAGATCGTTCCTCAATTGAATGGTAGAGCTGGAGGAACCTGGATAATCGGACCAGGTTAGCACTGCCTTGAACTCATTGCCGGGCGAATTTACATCAAAGGTGTACTCAATTACCTCCCCGCTCTTGATTCTCGATCGGTCATCAACGAAGATTCCTACCTCCCCCTCCGGTATGAGAGACTGAACCAAATCTATCCTTCCCCATCCTTCATCGTCGTTTGGGATATCTCTGGCCCCCATATCCTTGGCTCCAAGGATCAGGAGAGCCTTTACCAATGATCCCTGAGGAGCCTGCCTCCCAATCACTTCGGTTAGGTACTCTCTGACTAGGGCCGAAGAACCCGCTGCGGCTGGTGTGGCCATCGACGTTCCGCTGTATTCCATATACCAAGTATTAGACCACGATCCTCCTGCAGAGCTAGCTTCCTGTGCTTTGCACGACCGTACGTAGTCCCCGGGGGCCACTAGATCCGGTTTTATTCGGCCATCATCAGTGGGGCCCCTACTGCTCCAGTAGTACATTTCGTCGGGTGCGCCACTGTACCTGTTCTTGTGACCACCAACAGTGATTACATTCTTCGCAGTCCCCGGAGAAGATACTCCATCGTCCCTTTCGTTTCCGGCCGCGAATAGTACAGTCATACCGTCATAAGACCAATACTGATCCCAAGTTGATGTTCTATCGTCGGCATCTTCTGACTGTGTAGAGTAGTCCCCAAAACCACTTTGAGAGCCCCAACTATTGGTATGGATTCTGGCTCCTGCATTGTATGCAGAATTTAACATGGAATTAATCCCATAACTGTAGAGAGCTCCTGAATCATCATCCTCCATTGCCTGAAAGTACAATTCGGCCTCTGGGGCGACCCCTTGATAACCACCATTGCTCCTAAATCCTGATCCAAGAACAGTACACGCAACATGCGTCCCGTGACCATCACTTGGATCCGCGGTTGATGAGTCCCCAGGGGTCACGGAGGTTACGCCTGCCAGCCTTCCGGTGAAGTCTCCGTGGTCTTGGTCGAGTCCAGAGTCGCCCACTGCGACAACCTGACCACTACCATTTAGGCCGGTTATGAATGCATTCTCTACCGTGTTGATTCCCATGTTTATTCTTGCTTGGTCATTGTGCAGAATAAGGACTGGAAGAGGCGAGATATACGATACAGAAGGATGTGACACTATGCGTGAGATATTAGCGAAGTCTGCCGATCCCCAAATTACTCCTGGTTCCGGGGACCAGGGCTCTGTGAGATAGCCCATTACGGCTTCAATGGAGTCCTGAAGTCCCAATCCTGGATTTTTGAGGCGGGACATGTCATCGCCCTTCCATCCGATTACCTCGATCATCAATTCTTGGGATTGGGTGGGGAATCTTAGTGATGGATGAATTAAGAGTCCGCTGGGAACCTCATGAACAGAGGTAATTGACTCCAGTGACTCCAGTTCCGTGAGGGCTTTCTCGGTTCCTTGTACTAAGAACCCAGAGGGGGGAATCATAGAACGGATGGATATGCCCCCCAACTGTAGTAGATCCATTCTCGAGTCCCAAAGTCCTGTATTTCCATCAATCAGTGCGACTGCCAGATCTACTCTTGGGATTGAGAATGACTCATCCATGAATTCACTTGGAATCAAACCATTTTGTGTGTACGTTCCTATTGTGGAATGTGCGACTACCTGCCGAATTTCTTCTGATCCCTGTGAGATGGATGGAGCTCCTAAATCCCTAATACTTCGCGGATCTGGGGAAATTTCAACCCTCTCGTAATTGATCCCATATCCCGAAAGTATCGACTCTTCGGAGGACTTATTTTCACCAGTAACAGGGAGATATGACAAGAGGAGCACGGCTAGCACCACAACTACGGCACGCTTTGTCATCAGAAGTCCCCGTGACAGGAGTATTTTGAGCGTATGGGTCTCCTGAACAATTTGCTAGAGAATCTTTAATGGGGCCCTTAGAGTAAAGAGTTCTAGAGTCCAGGTTCCCACTTCCATAGTAGTCTTCTCGTAAACAGGTCCTCTGTAGTTATCATAGCTGAAGATTATTTCTATCGTGTAGTTCTCCCAAACCGACTCTCCGTTGACTATCATTTCAAGCTCATCTCCGGCAACAGACTTGTGAGCTGAGATCAAATCTGACTCGAAATGTATTCTTTGTATCTCAGCATCATCATCATCCATGAAGACTATATCCAAGGAGACTGATTCTATAGCTCTGCTTCCCTGATTGTTTATCTCTGCCAGAACTATGTGACTCGAGCCGCTCTGCTTGTAGATCACGTCTACTGAAACCCTGTCATACGGAACAAGCCAGACCAATGCCAAAACAGAGGCTGAGAGTACCAAGAGTGCAGATATAGACGCAAATACGACCCTGAATGGGGATATTTGACTGATTTTTTCCTCTATGATTTCCAAGGCTTCATGTGCGGTTTTTTCCTCGGGGGTCTCCTCGGGCTCTTTAGATAGCCTGATTCTTTCCAAGAGGCCCATCAGCTACCCCCCATGAGTGTGGCTATTAGCGTCATTAGGCCCGAAGATACCGGTTCGATTACCATGATGTGCTGAGTGTCACCTTCGAAGCCAGGAATAATGTTCAGAATGGAAAGATCGGATGCCATTCCGTTAACTCCTATCGTTGTTGCAGTAGGAATTCCC
>MDSW01222106.1_pt1 | contig 11054 bp, 10 predicted proteins | sample 811171 | NCBI WGS metagenome assembly MDSW01 (sample SAMN05326641, study PRJNA326480) | marine metagenome | isolation source: seawater | place: Atlantic Ocean: North West | collected 2012 | reverse complement strand
CTTTTACTTTATTTTTTTGAATGGACATATTGAAAAATTTTATTTTGATTTGATATTATTTTGATAAATCCTTTGACATCTTCTGCATCCCATTTTGTATTTGACTCTCCATATGATGCAAACCTGCTGGACATTAGATCATTTTTGGAATTGATGCCTTCTAGTTCAAATCTTTTGGGATAAAGTGTAATTAAAACTTCACCAGAAACATTTTTTTGAGAACTTTTTAAAAAAGCTTCTATGTCTCTAACAACTGGATCTAAAAATTGCCCCTCATGCAATAGCATTCCATAAAAACTTGATATCTGTTCCTTTTGGAATTGTTGCCACTTAGTTAAAGTATGTTTTTCTAATAAATGGTGAGATTTTATAATAACTAATGGACCACCAGCTTCAAACCCTACCCTTCCTTTAATTCCAATAATAGTATCTCCAACATGAATATCTCTACCAATTCCATATTCAGCGCATAATGAAGATATTTTTTCAATAATTTTAATTGGAGTCATTTTTTCCCCATTTATCTTAAAAACTTCTCCTTGGTAAAAAGTGAGTGAAATTTTTTTGAAATCATTTTTTGGTGAAATCTTAAAAAATGCTGTTTCGGGAAGAGATTTATTTGAAGTTAAAGTTTCATCTCCACCAATAGTAGTCCCCCATAAACCTCTATTTATAGAATATTTAGCTTCACTCCATTTTATCTTTACACCCTTTTGCTCCAAAAAATTTATTTCTTCTTTTCTAGATATATTTCCATCCCTTATAGGAGTAATAATTTTTATTTCAGGAGCTAGTATTTGAAAAATCATATCAAATCTTACTTGATCATTTCCAGCGCCAGTACTGCCGTGGGCTATTTTTTTTATTTTATTTTTTTTGGCGTATTTGATTATTTCAATAGCTTGAATTATTCTCTCTGCACTTACAGATAAAGGATAGTTATTGTTTCTAAGAACATTCCCATAGATCAAATATTTAATTATCTGTTCATAATAAGATTGTTTAGATTTAATTGAAATATACTTTTTAGCTCCAATTGAAATTGCTCTTTTTTTAATATTATTTTTTTCAACTTCTGAAAAGCCTCCAGTATCAATCGTTATCGCATGCACTTCATATTGATCTTCTGCAAACATTTTTAGGCAATATGAGGTATCAAGCCCTCCACTGTATGCTAATACTATTTTTTTCATATTTTATTTTTTTCATTTGGATCATGTATCATCCCTGTACAAAGACACATTTTTCTATTTGTTCTTGTAAGAACGTCATAATTTTTGCATGTTTTACAACCATTCCAAAACTCAGGATCATCTGTTAATTCAGAGAAAGGTACAGGTTTATACCCTAAGGCATAATTGATTTTCATAACTGCAAGTCCTGTTGTTATACCAAAAATTTTTGCATTTGGATATTTTTTCTTTGAATGGATAAATGTTTTTGTTTTAATTTTTTTAGCTAACCCTAAACCTCTATATTTTGCAGCTACTATCAGTCCAGAGTGGGCTACATATTTTCCATGCCCCCATATTTCAATGTAACAAAATCCAACGAATTCATCACCATCAAGACATATGATTGCATTTTTGTTTTCAATTTTTTTGACAATATAATCTGGACTTCTTAAGGCAATCCCTGTATCCCTAGCTTTTGCTGAAGATTCAATAGTCTTTGAAATTACATTAGCATATTTGATATGCTTTTTTGAAGCGATTAAAATATCCAAGATTAATATTTAAAAAATTAATGAAACAGAATTAAAAATGAAACTGGACACACCTAGTTTCTTATACAGAAATACACCCTAGCGGGCGGGCACGAAGAAAAGCACGTTTTGTGCGATTTGAATTAATGATATTTCTGTTTTTAAAATTCACAGAGCAAATATATAATTTTTTTAATAAAGTTTTAGAAACGATTTTTTAAACTGTAAGTATTAAATTTGTATGATGCTAACAAGATTTAAAGAACAACTTTCTTCTCTTGCTATTTCTTCTAGAGATAATTGCCTTTTAGCGATTAGCGGAGGCATTGATAGTATGGTATTAATTGATTTGTTATATAAATCAAAAATTCAATTCTCTATAGCTCATTGTAATTTTAACCTACGCGGAAAGGAAAGTAAGAATGATGCTGCTTTTGTATCATCATTTTCCAAGAAAATAGAATGCAATTATTTTGAAGCAAATTTTGATACAGAGGTTTATTCAAATTATAAAAAAATTTCAATGCAAATGGCTGCAAGAGATTTGAGGTATTTATGGTTTAATGACCTGTTAAAAATTCATGGTTTTTCAAAAATAATAACAGCACATCACTTGGATGATAGTCTTGAAACATTTATCATTAATTTATCTAGAGGAACTGGACTAAAAGGATTGTTAGGTATCCCTATTAAAAAAAAATATATTAATAGACCAATGCTTATTTTCAGTAAAGAAGAAATTGTTAATTATGCCAGAAAAAATAAAATTAAATGGAGAGAGGATAGCACAAATGAGAAGTCAGATTATTACAGAAATCTTATTAGGCATGATATTACATCCAAACTTAAATCAATCAAACCAAATTTTCTAGAGAACTTCAGTAATACAATCAAAAAATTATCAAATTCACATAGAGCCTCTAAAATCTTAGTTCAAAAATTTAAGAAGACTCATTTTTGTGAAGTTGACAATCATATTGAAATCAATATTAATGCACTAAAGTCTTTAGAACCAATTGAATTTTACTTGTTTGAAATTTTTTCCAAGTATGGATTTACTGATATAGATACCTTAAAATCTTTACCTGACTCTCAGTCTGGCAGATACATTGAGTCTATTTCACATCGATTGATAAAAGATCGTAAGGTTTTGATTCTATGCAAAATATCAAATAAAGAAATCAAAAATTATTTTGTTTATAATAAAACTCGTTCTATTGAGATGCCTCTATCTTTGAATTTTGATCAAGGAGTTAATATCAGTTCCTTTAAAAAAAATCAAGCTTATTTATCTCTCGACAAACTAAATTTCCCTTTAACTATTAGGAAATGGTCAAACGGAGATTATTTTTATCCAACAGGTATGGATGGAAGAAAAATGATAAGTAAATATTTTAAAGATGAAAAGTATTCAAAGGTTGATAAGCAGAGTCAGTGGCTATTATGCTCAGGCAAAAATGTTGTTTGGGTGATAGGTAAAAGGTGTGATAGACGTTTTATCGCAAAGTCTGACCCCAAAAATTCTTTTTTAGTAACCCTTAAAACATAGCTAAAAATAAATTATGAAAAACCTATTCAGTTTTATTTGTCTTTTGTCCTTCTCCTTATTATTAGCTCAAGATTCTGCTAAATGGGTAGCGCCAATTAAGAGTTTTTCCGAAATAGAGAATGATACCATACCAAGTTTTGAAGAGCCAGTCAAATGGACAACCTCATTTGAAAAACTATCAGATATAGAATATGAATTGAAATTTATGGCTAAAATCATTCCAGGATGGTATTTATATTCCCAAAATTTACCTGAGGGAGATGCCTTGCCAACTGAATTCAATTTTGAAGAAGTCAATTCTAAAATTCAATTATTAGGTTTAACTCTTGAAGAAGAACCAATTGTAGAATATGATCAGGTCTTTAAAATGGATCTATCTTTTTTTAAAAATGAAACTTATTTTACACAAAAAGTAAAACTTATTGATGATGAAACGGGAATTGTTAGTGGACAAATATTCTACCAGGCATGTGATGAAAAATTATGTGTCTTTAGAAAAGAAAATTTTGAATTTATATTAAAAGATGGATTTGCAAGTTCAGTAAATCTAATCATTGATGACGCAAGTGAAGCAAAATCAAAGAAGTTGATTCTAGATCTCAAAGATAAGTATCGATTAAATCAAAATTCAATTAGTAAAGACTATGGTAGTTTTATTAATCTTTTTCTTCTGGGCTTTTTAGCAGGTATTATTGCATTATTAACACCATGTATATTTCCGATGATACCAATTACAGTCTCATATTTTTTGAATCAAAGTAGCTCAAAAAGGCAAGGGGCTTTCAGATCATTTATGTATGGCTTTTTCATAGTGTTAATCTATTTATTGCTTTCACTTCCATTTCATTTTTTTGAATTTGTTGACCCCCAAATTTTAAATACACTTTCAACAAACGTTATAGTCAACATAATATTTTTTGGAGTATTTATATTTTTTGCATTCTCATTTTTTGGTTTTTACGAAATCACCCTTCCTGTTAGTTGGCTAAATAATTCTGATTCTTCATCGGAAATAACCAATTTGACAGGTATCTTTTTCATGGCATTAACATTGGCAATAGTTTCTTTCTCATGTACTGGACCAATTCTTGGCTCTTTACTTGTTGGATCTCTAACTGTTGATTCAGGAGCTACTGATTTAACAGTTGCAATTTTTGGATTTGGATTGGCGTTAGCGTTACCATTTTCATTTTTATCATTTTTCCCAAGTGTAGTAAAAAATATACCGAAATCAGGGGGCTGGATGACCAAGTTTAAAATTATATTGGGATTTCTTGAACTAGCTTTGGCTTTAAAATTTTTATCAAATGCAGATTTAGTCTCAAATTGGGGTATTTTGAAAAGAGAAATTTTTGTAGGCATATGGGTTTTAATTTCAATATTTCTTGCTGCTAATTTATTTGGATTATATCGATTTCCATATGAAACAAAAAATAATAAAAAGGATTATTCATATAAAGTTCTAGGTACTTTATTCTTCTTTTTTGCAATTTATCTTTCCCAAGGGTTATTTAAATCAACTAATAAATTATCCTTACTTAGCGGATTTACTCCACCGACTTTCTATAGTGTCTATGAAACCGAAGGAGAATGTCCTTTAGGGTTAAATTGTTATAAAGATTTTTATTCCGGTCTGAGATACGCTGAGAAATTAAACAAACCTATACTGATTGATTTTACTGGGTGGGCGTGTGTTAATTGTAGAAGGATGGAAGAGAATGTTTGGTCAAAACCAACAGTTTATAATATTCTTAACGAGGAATATGTGCTAATATCATTATATGTTGATGATAGACAAAAGCTTAGAGATGATCAGATGTTTAAATTTAAATATTTTAATGGTAAGATTTTTTCTGTAGAGACCATTGGCGATAAGTGGTCAGCTTTCCAAATTTTAAATTTTAAAACAGCATCACAACCATTCTATGTAACCATTAGTTCTGACATGACTGTATTAAATTCTCCAATACAATATTCAAATGCGAATGAATTTGAAATATGGTTAAAGGAAGGACTAACTAATTATTCTTCATTATAATTAGTTAATTTTCAATAACATTTTAAAACTAAATGAGAAAAAATTTTTTTCGGCTTGGACCTGGTATATTAATCACAGCTGCTTTTATAGGACCAGGGACATTAACTGTTTGTACAATAGTAGGAGTAAATTCAGGGACGTTACTTCTTTGGGCAATATTATTTTCTGTTATTATTACTATAATAACTCAAAATATTGCTGCAAAAATTAGTTGGGAGACTAAAAAAGGACTTGCTCAAGTTCTTTTGGAACATTCTAATTCACCACTGAAAAAATGGTCAATGATTATATTACTAATTTCAGCCATATTTTTTGGTAACTCAGCATATGAGGCAGGGAATATTACAGGTGCTAAAATTGGACTTGAACAAATCATTGATTCAAAAATTTTTCACTTTACAGATTTTGACTTTTTACCTTTAATTATCTGTTTTTTAATATCTATAATTTATTTAATGGGTAGCTCAGAATTGATAAAGAAAATATTATTGCTAATTGTAGTTTTTATGAGTTTTTCTTTCATTTTTGCAGCAATTATTACTAAGCCAGATGTATTAAGTGTTTTAAATGGTATTTTAATACCTAGATTCAACACTAATGAATTAACATTAGTGCTTTCTGTGATTGGTACAACAATTGTCCCTTACAATCTTTTTTTACACTCTTCGCTTGTAAAAAACATGTCCCACATAAATGACTTTAAACAAATAAGGATGGACACAATAATTTCTGTATCTATAGGCGGCTTAATATCTTTATGTATAGTTTTAGCCGCTGCAAATTCAGACTTAAAATCTGTGGAATCAGTTTCTGATTTAGGTGTTGCTTTATCACCAATTTATGGTAAATTTTCACAACATTTAATTTCTATTGGGCTTTTTGGTGCTGGAATAAGTTCAGCAATAACAGCTCCATTAGCAGCTTCTTATGTCGTTACTGAATGTTTTGATTGGAAACAGAACGGCAATAAAGCAAAATTCATCTTTTTATTTGTATTGATTATAGGAACAATTTTTTCATCATTAGACGTAAATCCAATAACCACGATTCAATTAGCGCAATTTTTTAACGGATTATTACTTCCTGTCATAGGAGCTTTTTTGTTTCTATTAGTCACTAGCAATAGACTTAAGAATTATTTTAAGAATCAATATTTAATAAAGGTCACCCTTGCTATTATTTTGGTATTTTATATCTTTTTGGGGCTTAAAAATTTAGGTTTATTTTTTTAACTTTTCAATAGATGTTTGATTTAAACTGTGATTTAGGTGAAGGTGTCGGAAACGACTTTAAAATAATGCCTTGGATTACTTCTTGTAATATAGCTTGTGGTGGACATTTTGGAGACAGAAATACAATAAGTGAGACAATTTCTTTAGCCAAAAAACATAATGTTAGAGTAGGGGCACATCCATCTTATTATGATCATCAAAATTTTGGCAGGATTTCCGCATACAAAAATAAAAAAGAGTTTCAGAATTCAATTAGGAATCAATTGGATTTGTTTCAAGAGGTAGTAGATGAGTTAAACGTAAGTTGGAATCATATTAAAGCACATGGAGCTTTATACAATGAAATGAGTAAAGATTTGAATTTAGCTATGGAATATTTAGAGGTTATAAGAGAATATCAAAATGTTTCAATTGTATATCTGCCTTCAGGTTCTACTAAAATCATGGATCTTTTTAAATCAAATAATTACAAAGTTTGGAAAGAAGGTTTTGCAGATAGAAGATATGAAAATGATTATAGCCTACTAGATAGATCATTAAAAGGTTCTGTTTTTTCAAATATATCAGAGATAAGGAATCAAATTTTAGAATTTTTCAAGGGTGAAGTAACTACAATAAATGGAGATAAAATTTCATTAGAAATAGATACTGTTTGCCTTCACAGCGACACATCAAATGCCAGTCTTTATGTAAAAAAATTGCATGCTATGATCATTAAAAAGATTAGTAATGGGAAATAAACTTTTATTTACATCCTATGGATCAAGAGGATTGATTATAAAATTTGAAAAACCGTCTATTTCTCAAATTGATATTCTCTATAGTTCTTTTTTTAGAGATTATATAGCTAGTTTTTTCAAAAATATAATTCAAGATTTAGTACTAACTAGCGACTCTTTGACAATTTTTTTTAAGGAATCTCCTAATATAAATACAATTAAGAAAAACCTACTAAGTGCTTATGACATAATATTATCTAAAACTGTTGATTTTGAATACAAACATTGGGAAATACCAGTTTGCTTTGAGAATGTATTCTCATCAGATTTAATAGAGTATTTCAATGATGACGAATTAAAAACTCAGAGCTACATAAAAAGAATTTGTGAGTTAGAAATGATAGTTCAGTTCTTTGGATTTTTACCTGGCTTTTGTTACTTAATAGGGCTGCCAAAATCTATGCAATTTAAGAGAAAAGCAGAACCAAATCTGAAAGTGCCAAAAGGATCATTAGCCATTGGCGGAGGTTATGCTGGTATTTATCCTCAAAATAGTCCAGGAGGGTGGCACGTAATAGGAATCACACCAACTGTTTTTTTTGACCCTGAAAGAGATCCTAATTGTTTTGCATCTGTTGGAGATAAATTTTCATTTAAACAAATTTCTATAGATGATTATGAGAATAGATCAAAAGAAAATTCAAAAAATATATTACCATCATTTAATATTTGCAATGTCAAAGATTAAAATTATCGAGCCAGGGTTTTTTTCAACTATTCAAGATGGTGGAAGGATAGGTTATAGACATAAAGGAGTTCCCTTGTCCGGTCCAATGGATAAAAAAGCTTTCGAATTTGCACATAAGTTAGTGGGTAATGATTATCAAAAATGTTTGATAGAGACAACCTTAAAAGGACCTACTTTACTTATTGAAGGAAAAGTAAAATTAGCATACAGTGGTGCTCCAATGGATGTCTATCTCAACGAAGATAAAATGCCGATTAATAAACCTTTTGAGTGTAATTTAGGTGATATAGTTAAATTCGGTAACTGTATTTCAGGTGTTCGAACATATATTTCCTTCAGAGGAGGATTAAAGGTTTCTTCAGTTTTAGGAAGCGGTTCATATTATTATCCTGTTACAAAAAAAAAGATTATAGAAAAGGGGGACAACTTTTCTATTGACAGTAAGTCTGAAAGTATTAAATATGATTTAAATGATTTATTAGCTAAAGGTTACTATTTAAGAGAAAATTTGCATGTGTCAAAAGGTCCAGATTGGGATTATATTCCCTCAGATGTGAAGGAACAGTTATATAAAAAATCTTTTACAATAGGCATTAATGATCGAATGGGATATCATTTTTTAGGAGACGATAAATTAAAAAATAGAATAAATCTTAAAAGCTCTGCCATAATTCCAGGAACTATTCAATTAACGCCAAAAGGAGTTTTATTAGCTTCGATGGCGGATGGACAAGTAACAGGCGGATATCCAAGAGCGCTAATTTTGGATGAATTTTCCATGTCTATTTTAGCACAAAAAAGGAGAGGGGAAAGAATTTCTTTTGAAATCAGCTAGATTATTTTCGAAAATAAACTTGATCAAAAGGAATTCTAAATCTAGGCCCATAAACTCCTTTTTTAGATCTTTTCCCGCAACTTATGATCATGTTTATCTCTGAGCTATTAGGTAGCTTTAGAGTTCTTTTGGTTCTTAGTGAATCAAATCCTTCCATAGGACAAGTATCATATCCATATGCAGCCATGCTTATCATGAAGTTTTCTGCAGCTAAAGCACAGCTTTTATGAGCAACAACTCTCAGGTCAGATTTACTAACCTGTCTATATATTGGACGGAAAACACCTGTCAAAAGCGCAAATAAATATCTTATAATTCCAAAAAGACCAAAAAAATCAGAATAAATAGCAGGTATTAGTTTTTTATAATAATTAACAGCCATTTTATTTCTTCTTATAGAATTATCATTATCACTAAGGAATGTTGTTTTAATAAATTCTGCATTTGCATTAGCTCTTTTTTTCCAAAGATCTTTTCTTACTACAAATACAACAAGTTGTTTACAAGTTCTTGCTGCTGGTTGATTAAAACAAGATTTTGATAATTCATTGATAATTTTTTTATCAATTATATGATAAAATTGCCAAAGTTGCAGATTACTGCTATTTGGAGCCAAAACAGCTTGCTTAATACATTTTTTAACAATTTCTTCATCAATTTCAAGATCCTGATCATAATGCCTAATGGACCTTCTAAAATCTATGGCCTTACTAACTATTTTCTCAGACTTCATAGGCGATTAATTAAAAACTTTAGGAAGGAAAGTGATTTAGGATATGGAGCATATCTTTGAGGTAAGTCAAACAAGAAAGAACGTTTTACTATTGGTTTATAATGAGAGAAAATCTTAAAGCTATATTTCCCATGATATTCTCCCATTCCACTATTTCCAACTCCACCAAAGGGAAGATTATCATTTGCAAAGTGCACAATTGCATCATTAGCGACCCCACCTCCAAATGAATATCTTTTAAAAACATTGTTTACAAATCTCTTTTTGTTAGAAAATATATAAAAAGCCAAGGGCTTTTCCCTTCCTTTAAAAATCTGATGCATCTGATTTTCAGAATCAAAAGAAATAATTGGCAGTATTGGACCAAATATTTCTTCTTGCATTAAAATACTTTCATTTGGAGGTTCATCTACAAGTGTTGGTCCAAAATATAATTGTTTTTCATCTTGAATTCCACCATAAAGAATTTTTTGATTTTTTAATGATAACTTTAATTTATCAAAATGCTTTTTGTGTATAATTCTACCATAATCTGGAGAATTAATTGGATTTTTTCCAAAAGCAGATTTTATCTCGTTAATCAAATTGTTGACTAAAATAGATTTTATATTTTTTTGAACAACTAGATAATCTGGGGCAATACAAGTTTGACCACAGTTTATATACTTACTCCAAACAATTCTCTTAGCAGTTTTTTTTATTGGTACAGTCTCATCGATAATGCAAGGGCTTTTACCTCCCAATTCTAACGTCGTTGGGGTTAAGTTTTCCGCAGCAGCTTTTGCAACAATTTTTCCAACAGCAGTACTTCCAGTGTAAAAAATATAGTCCCACCTTTTTTTCAAAAGTGTTGAAGCTACAGATGCATCGCCTTGAATAACGCTTACATGTGAGGAATCAAAAACTGAATTAATAATTTCAGAAACTATTAAACTGGTATTTTCTGATGACTCAGAAGGCTTTAACACAACTGTGTTTCCTGCTGCAACAGCACCAACCAAGGGGGTCATTGCTAGTTGAAATGGATAATTCCAAGGAGTTATTATTAATACATTACCATATGGTTCTGGAACTATGAAATCACGAGAGGGAAAATTTAAAAGACTACTACTTACTCGCTTAGCTCTACTCCATACAGGAAGCATTTTAATCATTTTTTTTATTTCTTTTTCAACCAAGATAGTTTCAGTTGTTAATGATTCAAATCCTGATTTCCGAAGATCATTATAAAGAGCAGCATGAATTTTTTTTTCATTTTCCCTGATGGAGAATAATAGTTTCTTTAATACTTCTCTCCGATATTTTATTGGGAGTGTTTTTTGCTGAGAAAAAAATTTTATCTGATTATTATATATATTTTCTATATCTGTATTTAAAGCGTTTTTTAACATCTGCCAAATTAAATTTTAAAAGATTTATCAAAAATAAGCTACATTTTCAATATTAATGGAAGTATTTTATAAAATAAAATTATACTGATTTATGTCAATAAATT
>MDSW01148626.1_pt1 | contig 11054 bp, 7 predicted proteins | sample 811171 | NCBI WGS metagenome assembly MDSW01 (sample SAMN05326641, study PRJNA326480) | marine metagenome | isolation source: seawater | place: Atlantic Ocean: North West | collected 2012 | reverse complement strand
GATGACGGCTCAGCCATCCTCACTAAAAAAAGGTTCATCGGTCAGTTGAAAGTGGACGCGATCAAATGTTGAAACCGAGCGGTGGGTGAACAAGCGCGTTCGAAAACACCTGAAAAAAAATCTTACTCTCGAGTGGAAGGAATGGCAACAACGCGTCCATCATTCTCGCTCTCGCGCAACCCTACCCCCCACGTTCATGAGCGCGCAGATGAAAGCTCCACGGGCGGTGGAAGCGGTCCATCCGCAGGCGGCCGAGGGCGCGCTTCGACCGTCCTGCCCCGGGCTGTACACCACGACGCCGTGCGCCGAGGGGCCGCACGCGGGGGAGTATTTCTACAACGCCGCGGTGTGCGACTCCATTCGCTTCGACGTGGAGTGCCACCTCTCCACCGGGTTCGTCACGTGCACGTCGCGGTGGACCGTCCCGAAGGCGCTCCTGAACGGGAAAGCGTCCGGCTCGTGCCTGTTCGCGATGCCGCTCGCGAACGGCCTGACCGTGACCGGGATCACCGCGCGGTCGTCGAAGAAGTGCGTCACGAGCGCGATCGTCCCTCTGGAGGACACGACGAACTTCAAAGGGAAATCCTTCGGGAGGAACACGACGGAGCACGCGCCGGAGCATCCGGACGTCTTCTGCATGACGGTGCCGAACGTCGCCGCGGACGAAGTCGTCGACGTGTGCGTGACGTACTTCCACCCGCTCGAGTTCGAGAACGGCGCGTACGCGTTCACGGCGCCGAGCACGATGCCGGAGGCGTCGCTGCCGTGGGATAAAGACCACGTCGGCGTGTGCTCCTTCACCGTCGCGATTCGAAGCGCGTACGAAGGCGACGTCGCCGTCGCGTCGACGTCGCACCCGCTCCAGATCATTCAACAACAGTCCGGGTTCAAGAAAGTGCGCGCGAGCGCGGCGATGGGGGGATGGAAGAACGCGGACTTCAAGCTCACGATGCCGACGTGGGCGGAGCACATCGTCGCCGCGTGCGTGCAGCAGAGGCCGACGCACATTCTCGGGCAGCCGCCGCCGAGGGACCCGCGGAGCTCGTTCGTCGTCGCGCTCGCGCCGCCGAAACCGGAGAGATGCCTCGCGTTCGGTCGGTCCGTCGTCTTCGTGATCGACCGCTCGGGGTCCATGAACGGCGAGCCCATGGAGGCGGCGAACGAGGCGCTCACGACTGGACTGCGGTCGCTCACGGAGCACGATTACTTCAACATCTGCGCGTTCGACGACGGGCAGGAGTACTTCGACGCGAACGCCATGACGCAGGCGACGCCGAAGAACGTCGAGCGCGCGATGGCGTGGATGAACGAGCACTGCGTCGCGCGCTATACGACGGATATCTACACGCCGCTCAGCGAGGCGCTGAAGCTCCTCGCCGGGTGCGCCGGGAACGGTGCGTTCTATACACTGGTCCCCATACGACCGCGTTGGCGATGTGAACGCCGATCCTTAAGGACTTTGCCCGTCGCATCTCTCCGCCCATCCCTCGCTTTCAATACCCGCACTCGGCGCCTTTCAACTCCAACTGACGCCTTTCAACTCCACCCCGACTTTCGCTTGTAGGCACGGTGCCGTTCGTGTTCCTCATCACCGACGGCGCCGTGTCGGACGAGAAAGAGATCTGCAAGATGTTGATGGCGGAGTCGCAGCAAAAGGGCGAGGCGCTCCCGCGCGTGTGCACGTTTGGGATCGGGCAGTACTGCAACCACTACTTCCTTAAGATGCTCGCGAACATCGGGCGAGGTTTATTCGACGCCGCATTCACGAACGATAAGATCGCGACGCAGATGTCGAAGATGCTCACCGCCGCGCGGTCGCCGGTGTTGACCAACATCGAGATCGGCGTCGGGGTCGGGTCCGAGGTGGAGCTGTACCCGTTCCCGGTGCCGGATCTGTACCTCGCGACGCCGGTGATGGTGAGCGGGAAGGTGATGGGCGTGCTGCCGCCGACGATTTCGATTCGCGGCCGAACCGCGGACGGCGGCGTGTGGGAGCAGACGGTGGCGGTGCAAAACGACGACGCGATCGACACGCTCACCGTGCCTCTGGAGAAGGTGTTCGTCAAGCAGCGGATCGACCTCCTCGTCGCCAAGGCGTGGCTTTACGACGATAAGAAGCTCGAGAAGGAGATCATCGACATTTCCGTGGAGCACGACGTCGCGTGTCCGTACACGAAGCTGTGCGCGTTTGAAGTCACGCCCGCGAACGAGGAAAAGATGAAAAAAGACAAGGCGAAGGGTAAGAAGAGCAAGATAGCGATGTACGCCGTCGGCGGCGCGGCGGGGATCTTAGTCCTCGGCGCCGCCGGGGCGATGATCGGGTTCGGGAACATCGCCGGGACGCTCGCGAACGGCGCGGGCGTCGTCGGCTCCGCGGGAGAGGCCCTCGCCGGGGTCATCGGCAACGCCGGGTCGCAGATCGGCGAAGGGTGCTGCACCGTCTGCGACGTCTGCGGTGACACGTGCGGCGACGCGTGCGGCTTCGCGACTGGACTGTGTCAGCCGTGCCTCGACGCGTGCGCGCCGATCACCGGGGTGGTCGGCGACGCGTGCGGGTCGATTTGCGGTGCGTGCCAGGGGTTGCCCGACTGCCTCAGCGGCGCTTGCGGGAGCGTCGTGCCGCTGCTGAACGGGTGCTGCGAGAACTGCGGCGAGTGCTTCGGGGCGGTCGGGCCCTTGATCGGGGACTGCTGCAAAGAGTGCGGCAGCGTGATCGAGCCGCTCGGGAAGTGTCTCCTCGGCATTGTAATCAGCGTGTTGGAGGCGTTGAAGTGACGGCGGACGAGCGCGGAGTTCACGTGGCAAGTACCAGCCGGTTTCGTCGTTCGTACATCAAGTGTGTGTTAGTACGTGTACATTAAGTGTGTGTTCTATATACGAAGGTACTAATTTATTCCATATTGTACAAAGCGCATCATCATACAGTACGCGTACACGTATCTTTACAACAATCTCGGCGTCGTCAGTACCCGTACGTCTCCTCTCTGCGAACGACGTCGAGAATCCGTGAGAGCGTCTCGCCCGCGACCGCGCGCACTTTCAAATCCGCGACGTCGTCGACGCGCGTGTCGCCGTTGGTGAGTATCGCCACCGGGGCGCCTCTCGTGACCGCCTCCTTCACGAGCTTGTACGCGCTGAACGTGGACACGGACGACCCGACGACGAGCACCGCGTCCGCGCGCTCGCTCCACGCTTTCGCGACGCTCGCGTCTTTCGCCGGGACGCAGTCGCCGAAAAACACGACTTTCGGCTTCAGCGTCCCGGTCCCGCACTTCAAACACGTCGGGAGTTTAAACGTCTTCTCGACGCCGCCGTCGAGCTCGACGTCGCCGTCCGGGTTCTGTCTCTTCACGACGTCCTCCGCGTCGCGAAGGGTGCTCCCTAAAAACGTCGGATTGAGCTCGATCAGCCGTCGTTGCATCCGCGTCCGCGGCGTGACGTCGTCGCAGTTCAAACAGATCACCTCGTGCGTCGTCCCGTGCAGCTCCAGCGCGTCCTCGCTCCCGGCGGCGTGATGTAACCTGTCCACGTTCTGTGTGATGAGCCGCCACACGTGGCCTTCGCGCTGGAGCGCGGCGAGCGCGACGTGCGCGCGGTTCGGCGACGTCCCCTCCGCGAATTTTTTCCACCCGACGAACGACCGCGCCCAGTAGCGCTTGCGGTTGCCGTCGGCGCGGAGGAAATCTTGATGCGTCATCGGCTTGAACCCGGTCGAGTACGCGCCCTTGGGGGAGCGGTAGTCCGGGATCGCGCTCTCGGTGGAGCACCCGGCGCCGGTGATGACGAGGAGGCGCTCCGCCGCGGTGATGAACGACGCGAGCGCGCGCACTGAAGGAAGAGAAGGTTCGATCGATCGTTCGCGCGGTGAGATCGCGGGTGCCGCGATGTTGACTAGTGTGAGTGAGAGAGCCCTTAGTCGGTAGAGTTGTACACCGACAACACTTCACGAGTCGTGACGACGAGACGCGGGAGAGGCGCGAGCGCGCGTCGTCGCACCTTCTTCCGCGGACGCCGGCGGCGCGTCCGGGACCGTCTCCGGGAGCTTCCGTCGGAACGGCACGACGTTGTTCGACGCCGTGGCGACGTCGACGTTTTCGCGTCGCGCGTCCTCGGATCTCGTCGTCGCGCCGCCCCGGTGCGGCTCCGGGACCGCGAGCGCGGCGCGCGCGGCGCTCATCCGCCGCACGCGCGCGCGCCCGCGCGCGGCGGCGAGGAACATCGCGCGCTGCGGGTAGCGCGGGCACAGGTGCGCCATCGCGAGTGACGAGGTTATCCGCATTTCAAACTCGCAAACGGTTTAGGCACCCTGCCCCGTTGGCACGTCCAACGATCGCAACGGCACTTCGCCGCGCGCGTCGAGGATGTCGTCCTCGAGCGACGGCGACAGCTCGAGCGACAGCGACGACGCGCTCGTGTTCAAGCGTCCGAGGCAGGTCGTGTGGTCGGACGAGGAGGACGAGAACGCCGGCGCCGCGGGCGGCGCGTTCGGCGGAGGAGGCGACGACCTCGACGACACCTTCGAAATCTCCCCGTCGAAGCGAAGGCGAACGTCCATCGGCTCGCGCGCGGATGTAGCCGCCGGGACGTCCGCCGCCGCCTCCGCGGCGGCGACGATCACGAGCGAGCTCCTCGCGCCGCCGCCGCCGCCGGCGTCGAACGCGGCCGCGCGAGGGGGGAACCTCGACGCGGAGGCGAGAGAGACGCTGCGACGAAACCGAGAAGCGATGGACGAGCTGAGACGCGCGGCGACGGAGACGTCCGCTCCGGAGCCGTTCGTGGACGACGACGACCTGGAGATCATCGGCGAGGCGGCCGCGGGAGGCGTAGTGGGAGGAGGAGGAGGAGGAGGAGGAGGAGGAAGAGACGACGATGGCCACGCGCTGTGCGTCGTGATGCAGACGAGCGACGGGAAGAAGTACGACTTCACGTGCTTCGACGGGCAGACGTTCGCGAGGATCCTCACCGACTGGCTCGCGACGGAGGACGGCGCGAAAGCCAAGTCGAAGCTCGGGAACCCGCCGGTCGTGAAGTTCGACGGCGACGTCGTGGACATACGCGTCAAGAGGCCGAAAGACTACGACATGGAGGACGACGACGTCGTGGATTTGAGTTGACGGAGGGAGCCGCCGCGAGGTACCAGTAATATTATTCCGCGAGCGCAAGCTGTCGTCACTCGCCCTCGTTCGCCGCTCGTCGACGACGCGCCGTCGCCGCGGCTTTCGCGACGACGGTGTCGTACTTCTCGTCGTAGTCCGCGTCCTCGGCGATGATCCCCCCTTGCCGCATCACGAGCGCCATCGCGAACGAGACGACCACCGCGACCGCGGTCGCGACGGAGAGCTCCGTGACCCCGCCCGCTGTGAACCTTCGCCACGCGACGACGAAAAATCCAAGCGTCGCGGCGAGGAACACCGTCACGCCCAGCCCTCCCACGGCCCACCGCTTCCGGTCTCTCTCCGCGTCTTCTCTCGTCTTCCGCGTGAACACGAACAGCGACCCGCGGCTGCCTCTCCCGAGCCGTATTCGCTCGTCCAGATACGTCGTCGAGAGCACGACGCTGCTCTTCGGGCCGACTGAAAACGCGGGGAACCCGCCGAATTTTATCTTCGGCGGCGCGAAAAACGCGCGGACGGTCATCCCGTCGTCGACGCCGTAGCCATTCTTCACGACCACCTCGCGCTCGTACGCCTTCTCCTTCTCCTTCTCCTTCTCGCCGCCGCCGCCGCCTTCGGCGTCGTTGGGTGGCGTCGATTCACCTTCTCCCGGTGACGTATCAGTTCCCCCCGCGCCGTCCCGCGTCTCCGTCGTCTCCTCCTCCTCCTCCGCCGCCGGCTGCGCGTTCGGGTCCGCGAGGTCCTCCGTCATCGCCTCGAACGTCCCGTCCAAGACGACCTCGCCCGGGATCAACCCGAAGACGAGGAACGCGACGCGGTTCACGACGACGTTCGGCTCGTACAGGTTCTGCTCCAGACCGATCGTTCGGAACAGCATCGCGCCTATCCCGCCCCGGAACCGCCCGCCCGCGGGGTTGCCAATCTGCGCGCGCCCCGTGGAGACGTAGGACACGTCGTAGTCGCCGTAGACGCGCGGATCGGTCAGCGTCCGCGCGCCGTCGCCGCCGTTCGCGTCGGACGCGATCTTCGCGAGCGCGACGATGTCGGCGTCCACGGCCTCGCGGACGGCGTCGGTGACGTCACGTCCCGAGTCCGTGTCCGCGATGGCGTCGAGGACGCGATCGACGATCGCGTCGGCGTCCGCGGAGGAGGAGGAGGAGGAGGACGACGCCGTCGCGTCGTCGCCGTCGTCCGCCGCCGCGGTGGACGCCGCGGATTCCTCCCTCGCGCCGGGCGCGATCGCGGTCGTCCATCGCGTCTGCGCCGCGCGGCCGCGGCCGCGTCGCGCGGTCCATCGCGCGGGCGCGGAGGACGCGGACGCGCGTCGGCCGAGCGCTGTCGCGGAGATCGACCGGACGACGCGACGTCGATGATCGCTCGTCAGCGAACCGGCGCGACCGCGCGCCGCGCCGCGAGGAGGGCTCCCGCGCGGTGCGGTCGCGTTCGCGATCACGCCGGACCGGGCGAGGCGCGCGGCGGGCGGCATCGCGGCGACGGACATCGCGTCGCGGACCGAGCGGACGCGCGCGTCGCTGTGGCGCGCGCGCGCGACGCGACGTCGACGGAAACTCTCAGAAGTCGAAGACGAAGAGCTCGTCGTCAACAGAACGTTTCGCGAAGCGCAGATCGAAGCGCCCGGAGGAAGGGAAGGGCGTCTCCGCGCGAGAGGAAGGGAGCGGCGAGTCCCTTCGCGCGTCCGTCATGTCCATCTCCATGGCAGACTTCGACGACCCGTCGTTCGACGTCAAGGCGTGGGTGAACGCCGCGTGCGCGGGGTGCGTCTCGTCTCGGCAGCGCGCGCGCGGATGAATTTCTCCCCTCCTCCTCGTCCTCGTCTTTCTCCTCCTCCTCCCGCCCCCGCCCCGCGCGCCTTCGCGCGTCGTCGCGATCTCCCCCTCTCCCCCCCCCCCCCGCGATTCCCACGACGCAGGTGCCCGGACGACGAGAGCGTGGAGAAGTTCCTCGCGGAAGTCGAGATGAAGCTCCAGCTCGCGGCGGAGGACATCTCTCTCGCGCTCGAGGAGCAGTCGAACGCGGGGCTGAACCGGATCCCTCGCGCGGTCGCGGAGATCGACCGCGTGGAGCACGACACGAAAGCGCTCCAGACGCGCGTGCAGGGCATCCTGAAGCGCCTGAACGACGCGGAGGGGAGCTCGCGCGAGAGCGTGCGCAGGCTGACGCGCGTGGACGCGGTGAAGGGCCGCATGGAGGCGGCGAGGGACACGCTGCGAGAAGCCGCGGGGCTCGCCGAGCTGATGGCGTCCGTGGAGGACGTCTTCGCGGCGGGGAACGTGCGGTCGATGGCGGACGTGCTCGCGTCCATGCGTCGCGCGCTTAAAGTCGTCGGCGGCGTCCCGGAGTTTCAAGACGCGCCGGAGAAGGTGGACGCGTTGGAGCGACGTCTGGAGCAGATTTTGAAACCGGAGCTCGTCAAGGCGCTGACCGCGTCGGACGCGATCAAAGCGGAGGAGATCAGGGACGTGCTCAAGATCACCGGTCGCCTGAACGCGCTCACCGCGACGTACGCGGAGACGAGGGTGGTGGCGCCGATGCTGCGCGAGTGGAACGCGTTTCACGCGGACGGCGTGGAGGACGAATCGCGCGCGACGCCGCCCTCCGCCGCGGACGTGCGACGCTTCGTCGAGTGGCTCCCCGGCTACGCGCGCAAGCTTCACGACCGCCTCCAACGCGAGCTGCAGTGGACGCGGACCGCGTTCCCGAAAGAGCACGGCGCGCTCGTGAGCTCCGCGTGGATCGCGCTGAGCCGGCGCGTGAACAAAGCGTTCGCGCTGCGGATGTCGTCGAATAAACTCGAGACGTTCATCGCCGCGCACGCCGCCGCGGGGGAGGGCTTCGCGCGCTGCGCGACGCTCCTCGCGGACGTCTCCGGCATCGAGGCCAGCGGCGCGGCCCTGATCGCGTCGCTCGCGCCGTTCGACGCGGTGCACGCGCGGTACGGCGAGCTCGAGACGAAGACGATCGCCGACGCCGTCGACGCCGCGCGGGCGACGCCGGAGAGCGACGACATCGACGCCGTCGTCGCGGCGTTCAAGGCGTCCACGGCCGCGGCGATGGAGGCGCTCGCGGAGCCGAGGATCAGGTGCATCGCGCTCACCGCGGGGGCGTCGTTCTCCGCGCTGTTGACCGCCGTCGACGCCGGGCTCGCGCGGCATCTCACCGGGATGATGCGCGCGCTGAGGAAGCTGCGACGAGCGACCGGGTTACCTCGAGACGACGCCTTGGAGAAGAAACTGAACGACCGCGCCGCCGGCGGCGGGAACGGGGGAGCGAGCCCCGGGGCGGGGGGCAGCCCCGGGACCGGCGGCGGCGACGTCTTCGACGCGGGCGCGGGGCGGGAGGCGTTCAAGGCGGCGCCGGGGGAGGAGAGCGTGATCTCGTCGCTCGAGCTCGCCACCGTCGCGGCGGCGGCGGCGACGCGCGCGACGGCGCTCGCGGACGAGTTGCTCGAGTCCGCGCGTGAGCTCGCGATCGCGACGCGCGACGCGCTCCCGCTCGCGGCGCCCGGGCCCGCGTCGGGGAAGGGGACGGGGAAGGGCGAGGCGCCGCCCGCGGCCGCGCCCGTCGCGGCCAAGTCGGCGGACGATCTCACCCCCGCGTTTTGCGCCGTCGCCTCCAACCCGGCGCGCGCGGCGGAGCTTCGAAACCTGCTCGAACGCGTCGCGTCGGACGCGCGGTTCAAGCCGCTGCCGCTCGGGCTCGCGCGCGCGAGCGCGCTCGAGGACGCGGCGAACCAGTTCGTCCTCGACGTCCTCGCGTCGAAGGTGAGGAACGAGCTTCGCGGGATGCGCGGCCGCGCGGAGTGGGGCGAGACGAGGGCGTCCGGCGGGTTAAACCTTCCGACGTTTTCCGCGTATCCGCAGGAGTACATGACGAACGCGGGGGAGTACCTCCTGTCGCTGCCGACGACGCTCGACGCGATCGTGGAGGCGAGGGAGGAGGAGAGGAACGCGAAGCGTCTCGCCGCGGCGACGGAGAGCGCGTCGACCGGCGGCGACGCGGAGGACCGAGGGAACGAACCCCCGGGGACGCCGACGAAGGCGGGCGCGGGCGCGGTCGCGGGCGCGGCCGGTCCCGGCGGCGCGGACGACGTCCCCGAGCTCGACGCCGGGGAGTGGATGGCGAAAGTCGCGGCCGCGGCCGCGTCGCTGCTGCTGACGGAGGTGAGAGGGATCTCCGCGTTGACCGACCTCGGCGCGGCGCAGCTCGCCGCGGATTTGGACTACTTCGTGAACGTCATCGCCGCGCTGTCGCTGGACGACGTCCCGGACGCGAAGAAACTTCGGTGCTTCGCGACGTGCTGCGCCGCGGCGAGGGACGCGTACGTGATGTCCACGCGCGAAGGCGACGCCGTGGACGAGGATATCGTCAAGATCGTCGCGGCGGCGCGCGGGATAAAGCTCGGGGGCGGCGGCGGCGCGAACAGAGGCGCGAACGGAGGAGCAGGAACGATGTAGAGAGTCCCTCGCGCTTGAACGTCGCGTTCTACCATACACTCTCCCTCTCCGTGCGCGCGTCAGTCCGAATGGCTATCTTCGTCCCCTGGGAACGCGCGGTGCACGCGGAACAACGACGCGCGTTTCAGATCCCGCGTGAACGCGATCATGTCGTCCCCGCCGAGGTTGTACCCCCAATACGTCCCGTCCCGCGGGCGGCACATCACGAACTCGTCCGCGTCCGTCGCCTCCGCGTGGTCGCACAGCCTCAACCCGAGCGGCGTCCTCGCCGCCGGCCGCAGCGAGAACTCCTCCCACGCGCCGCCTTCCGGAGGAGTAAACGCGCTCACCGCCGCGGTGAGGAGCTTGCTCGACCGCGTGCGATGCCACGCGACGACTCTGCGTCGTTCGAACCTCACGCCCAGCGTGAACGTCGTCACGAGCGTCCCGGTGCTCTCGCTTCGCAGGGTCACGTCCCGCCCGCTCCCGAACAGGTGCGCCTTGAACAAGAACCTCGACACCTCCCTGGAGTGCGCCTCCATGGACGTCCGCGCTCTCTGCGCGCCGCCGCCGCCGCCGCCGTCGTCGTCGTCGTCCTCCCCTCCTCCGACGACGCTCCCGTTCCCGCGCGCCCCCGGCGTCCGCGCGAGCCTCTCGCCGCGGCACAGCGACTCCACGGACGCCCTCGACGCGGACGTGATCTGATGCCCGCCCCAGTTCAGCGCCCCGAACGCGGCCGCGGTCTCGTACGTCTTGTGCGCGTGCACGCGGAGGAAACCCTCGCTCCATCCGTCGCCGCCGCCGGCGGCGACGCCGCGGAGTTCGATCGCGACGACGACGCCGTCTCGCAAGTCGCCGAGCGTCATCCCTCTAGCGCCGCGGGGACTCGACGCGAGCTTCAGCCCGGACGAGACGTGCGCGGAAAACTCCGGCGCGCGCGGGGATCGACCGAACAGCGACCGCCGCGGCGTCGACGTCGTCGCGTCCCGAGGCGCGCCCGCGGACGCGCGTCCTCCTCCTCCTCTTTCTCCTCCTCCGCCGCCGCCGCCGCCGCCGCTCGCGCCGCTTCCGACCCCGGGCGTCCCCGCCGCGCCCGGGGTCCCGCGCCCGAGCCCGAGCGCCCGCCGCCGTCGCGCCACGGGGTCCTCGCGCGGCGTGTTCCTGTCGAACGGCGTGTGCCCGCCGAGCGACGGCAGACGCTTCCATCGACCGACCTCGACGTACTCCGCGGTCTTCGCGTACACGAACGGATCGACGACGACGCGCCAGACGACGGACGACGCGCACAGCGCGCACGCGAACCTCGCGACGACCCACGCCGCGGCGCCGATCGTCGTCGAGCGAGAGAGGCTGAACGCGAAGAACGTCTGCGACACGAAGAGCGGGACGAGGGGCGGGGGCGGACGCGGTGAGCGAGCGGCGGCGGGAGGGAGGGCGCGAGGGAGATCGCGGAGGACGGAGAGGAGGAGAATTGCGCGAACGATGG